>OLYC01000031.1_pt1 | contig 146201 bp, 158 predicted proteins | sample 1674271 | NCBI WGS metagenome assembly OLYC01 (sample SAMEA103958154, study PRJEB25191) | human gut metagenome
CCGGAGCCCGGGGGTACAGGGGGCGGCGGCGACTGGCCGCCCCCTGTGCGCTCCCGGCGCCATGAGTGACATAACGCAGACGATTAACCGGGAGCGCAAACTACGCTGAAGCCATAGATAACATAAACAACCACACTGCAGTGCTTCCCCTCACCCTGGTCCTCTCCCGGAGGGAGAGGGAACCGTCCGGCTGGCCGCGCAAGCGCAGCGCCGCCGGGCGATGGCAGCAGGCTCGGAGCCGCATCTATGCCGGGTGGCGGCTGGCGCCTTACCCGGCCTACAACCCCTACCATTCGAATCAATCGCGGTTTTTGTAGCCCGGACAAGACGCGCCAGGCGCCGCATCCGGGAATGCAACGGCGATGACGTTACTTCTGCCTTTTCGCGAATTCATCTTTGGCTTTCTGCAACTGCTGCTGGAAGGCCGGGTTGGTGTGCAGCGTAGCGACCACCGCGGAGCCGACGATGCGCGCCGCATCGACATCGCTCTGCCAGTGATAGCCGCAGATCACCCGGCTCTCGCCGAGCTCATAGCCGCGCTTCAAAATTTCGTTTTGCCGCTGCGGGTTGATCTCCGCCAGCACCAGGGCGGTGGCCCAGCCGATAGAGGTATGCCCGGACGGGTAAGAGCCGTTTTTCGCCAGCTTGTCCTGTTCGGTGGTGTTGCAGGTGGAGACGGCATAGAACGCAAACGGGCGAATGCGCATGTATTTCTCTTTCGCGCTGCGGGTCGCCAGGTCGCCGGCGTCTTCAATCATATTGGTCAGCAGTTTGTGAAGCTGCGGCGCGTCTTTCTCGGTGATCGGCGAACCAAAGGCGCTGGAGAAGGCGTTGGCTACGCCGCCCGCGCTGAGGTTGGCATCCTCTGCCGCCAGCTTCCCGCGCTCGGTATTGCGCAGCAGACGTCCTTGCTCATACATCGCCTGATCGTTTAAAAATGCGATACTGCCCACCGCCGGCGGTGGTGGCAACAGCGCCAGGCTGTCGATGGCCTGGGCATTGGTCAGATAGTAGAGATCGGGCTTGGTGGTGACATCGTTCCCGGGGGGAACCAGAGCAAAGGCGTTAACGGAGAAGAAACTGGCCAGGCAAAGGGCAAGAACACGCTTTTTCATTAGAATTTCCTTACGTCATAATCATTCCAGAGAAGACAGTCCTGTGCTGTCACATTTCTGTCATCTTTAAGTAAAAGTGAAAATGGTCGGGAAAAAATTGCCGTGTCTCGCAAAAACGGCTTTTTGTCTGCTTAATGAGCAACCATACGCGATTTCAGACTGTCGTACTTACCACCCTGGCGTTTGGGCGCTAACATAGCGGGATTGCAATGACAGGAGATGTCCATGAGCGAGCAAGCCATTCGTTTAACGCAATACAGCCACGGAGCCGGTTGTGGTTGTAAAATTTCCCCGAAAGTGCTGGAAACTATCCTGCATAGCGAGCAGGCGAAGTTTGTCGACCCAAACCTGCTTGTCGGCAACGAAACCAGCGATGATGCCGCCGTTTACGATCTCGGTAATGGCACCTCGATCGTCAGCACCACCGATTTCTTTATGCCGATTGTCGATAACCCGTTCGACTTTGGCCGTATCGCCGCCACCAACGCCATCAGCGATATTTTCGCTATGGGCGGGAAACCGATTATGGCGATTGCCATCCTCGGCTGGCCAATCAACACCCTGGCGCCGGAAATCGCCCGCGAAGTGGTGGAGGGCGGGCGCTTTGCCTGCCAGCAGGCGGGGATCGCGCTGGCGGGCGGCCACTCCATTGACGCCCCGGAGCCGATCTTCGGTCTGGCGGTCACCGGCGTGGTGCCCACCGAGCGCATCAAGAAAAACAGCACCGCCCAGGCGGGTTGCAAACTGTATCTTACTAAACCGCTGGGGATCGGCGTACTGACCACTGCAGAGAAAAAATCGCTGCTCAAGCCAGAGCATCAGGGACTGGCGACGGAGACCATGTGCCAGATGAACCTCGCCGGCGCCGCGTTTGCCGCCATCGACGGGGTGAAGGCGATGACCGACGTCACCGGCTTTGGCCTGCTCGGCCATCTCAGCGAGGTGTGCCGCGGGGCCGGCGTGCAGGCGCAGCTGCGCTATGCCGATATCCCAAAACTGCCGGGGGTGGAGGACTATATCGCCGCCGGCGCGGTGCCGGGCGGCACCGGGCGCAACTTTGCCAGCTACGGCCATCTCATGGGCGAGATGCCGACGGAGTGGCGGGATCTGCTGTGCGATCCGCAGACCTCCGGCGGTCTGCTGCTGGCGGTGACCCCGGAGGCGGAGGCGGAAGTTCAGGCCGCCGCGGCGGAGTTCGGCATTAAGCTGGCCGCCATCGGCGAGCTGGTGACCGCCCGCGGCGGGCGACCCATGATCGAGATCCGTTGATTCGATGCGGTTGTTTATTGCAGAAAAACCGAGTCTCGGTCGGGCTATCGCCGATGTGTTGCCTAAACCGCACCGCAAAGGCGATGGCTATATTGAGTGCGGCAACGGGCAGGTGGTCACCTGGTGTATCGGCCACCTGCTGGAGCAGGCGCAGCCGGACATCTACGACAGCCGCTATGCCCGGTGGAATCTCAACGATCTGCCGATTGTGCCGGAGAAATGGCAGCTGCAGCCAAAGCCCTCGGTCACCAAACAGCTGAATGTCATCAAGCGCCTGCTCGGCGACGCCGAGGAGGTTATCCACGCCGGCGACCCGGACAGAGAAGGGCAGCTGCTGGTGGACGAAGTACTCGACTACCTGCAGCTGGCGCCAGAGAAGCGTCAGCAGGTGCAGCGCTGTCTGATTAACGATCTCAACCCGCAGGCGGTGGAGCGGGCGATCAACCGTCTGCGCGCCAACAGCGAGTTCGTGCCGCTCTGCGTGTCGGCGCTGGCGCGGGCCCGCGCCGACTGGCTGTACGGCATCAATATGACCCGCGCCTACACCCTGCTGGGGCGCAACGCCGGCTATCAGGGGGTGCTCTCGGTGGGGCGGGTGCAGACCCCGGTACTTGGCCTGGTGGTCCGTCGCGATGAAGAGATTGAAAATTTCGTCGCCAAAGATTTCTTCGACGTGAAGGCGCATATCGTCACGCCGCAGGAGGAGCGTTTTGTCGCCACCTGGGTGCCGAGCGAAGCCTGCGAACCTTACCAGGATGAAGAAGGGCGCCTGCTGCATCGTCCGCTGGCCGAGCATGTGGTTAAGCGCATCGAAGGCCAGCCGGCAATCGTGACCGGCTATAACGATAAGCGCGATTCCGAACCCGCGCCGCTGCCGTTCTCGCTGTCGGCGCTGCAGATTGAGGCGGCCAAACGTTTCGGCTTCAGCGCGCAGAACGTGCTGGATATCTGCCAGAAGCTGTACGAAACCCACAAACTCATCACCTATCCGCGTTCGGACAGCCGCTATCTGCCGGAAGAGCACTTCGCTGGCCGCCATGCGGTGTTGAATGCGATTGCCGTCCATGCGGCGGACCTGCTGCCGCAGCCGGTAGTGGATCCGGAGATCCGCAACCGCTGCTGGGATGATAAAAAGGTCGACGCGCACCATGCGATTATCCCAACCGCCCGCAGCAGCCAGGTGAAGCTCACCGATAACGAAGCGAAGGTGTACACCCTGATCGCCCGCCAGTATCTGATGCAGTTCTGCCCTGACGCAGTGTTCCGCAAATGCCAGATTGATCTTGAGATCGCCAACGGCAAGTTTGTCGCCAAGGCGCGTTTTCTGGCCGAGGCGGGCTGGCGGACGCTGCTTGGCAGCAAAGAGCGCGATGAAGAGAACGACGGCACGCCGCTGCCGGTGGTGGCCAAAGGCGATGAACTGCTGTGCGAGAGGGGCGAGGTGGTGGAGCGTCAGACCCAGCCGCCGCGCCACTTTACCGACGCCACGCTGCTGTCGGCGATGACCGGGATTGCCCGCTTCGTGCAGGATAAAGATCTGAAGAAGATCCTCCGCGCCACCGACGGCCTCGGCACGGAAGCGACCCGCGCAGGGATTATCGAGCTGCTGTTCAAGCGTGGTTTCCTGAGCAAAAAGGGGCGCTATATCCACTCCTCGGAGGCCGGCAGGGCGCTCATTCATTCCCTGCCGGAGATGGCCGGGCGACCGGACATGACCGCCCACTGGGAGTCGGTGTTGACGCAGATCAGCGAGAAACAGTGCCGCTATCAGGACTTTATGCAGCCGCTGGTGGGGACGCTGTATCAACTGATCGATCAGGCGCGCAGCACGCCGGTGCGTCAGTTCCGCGGCCTGGTGGCGCCGGGCGGGGCGAAGAAGTCGTTCAGCAAAGGTAAAGGGAAGCCGAAAGGCAAAAAAGCGGCAGACGATACCGCGCCGCCGCCGCAGTAACCCGCCGGTGGTCGCGAGGATGCGTTACCCCGCGGCCACCGCTTCTCCGCCAGTCAGGCCAATGGTCTACACTAAACAGCCGGGAAGAGCCTGGACGCGGGGCCCCTGAGCAGGGGATGCCCGCTGCGCTTTTCCTGATGCCGATGCCCCATTTCTCTCACAGGCGATAAGGAGGACCCGTGAAATATATTGCTATCAGCCAACCGGGCGGCCCGGAGGTATTGCAGATCCGCGAAGGGGAGATCCCCACCATCGGGGAGCATGAGGTGCTCATTGAGGTGAAGGCGGCGGGCGTCAACCGGCCGGATATTCTGCAGCGCCAGGGTCTGTATCCCATGCCTGAGGGCGTCACCCCCGTGCCCGGCCTCGAGGTGGCGGGCGTGGTTGTTAAGGTCGGCGCGCAGGTCACAGCGTTTACGCCCGGCGATCGCGTTTGCGCGCTGACCAACGGCGGCGGCTATGCCGAATACTGCGCCGTGCCGGCAGGCCAGACGTTGCCGATCCCGGCGGGCCTCAGCTTTAGCGAAGCGGCCGCCATTCCGGAAACCTTCTTCACCGTCTGGGCGAACCTCTTCCAGCTGGGTAAGCTGCAGCCTGGCGAAAGCATTCTGGTCCACGGCGGCGCCAGCGGGATTGGCACCACCGCGGTCCTGCTGTGCCACGCGCTGGGGATGACCGTCTATGCCACCGTCGGCCAGGACGAAAAAATTGCTGCGCTACGTCCCTATGCTACGGCGATTAACTACAAAACCGATGATTTTGCCGAGAAAATCGGCCAGCTGACCAACGATGAAGGGGTGGACGTCATTCTGGATATTGTTGGCGGCCCTTACTTTAACCGCAACCTTGGGCTACTGAAAAAGGATGGACGACTGGTCATCATCGGCTTTATGGGCGGGCGAATCGCTCAAGAGGTTGATATTCAGACTCTGATGCTCAAGCGAGCCACCGTCACCGGCTCGACCATGCGCGGCCGGACGGCGGCGGAGAAACAACAGATTGCCGAGGCGCTGCGCCGCCACGTCTGGCCGCTGCTAGAGGCAGGGAAATGCAAGCCGCTGATCTACGCCAGCTACCCGATGGCGGAGATTGCCGAGGCCCATGCCTGTCTGGACAGTGGTCAGCATCTGGGGAAAGTGGTGATCACGATGACGTCGTGAGACGCATCCCGGCGGGCTGCCGCCGGGATGGAGTTAGGGGTAGTTAAATCACGCCCTGGGCCAGCATAGCATCCGCAACCTTCACGAAACCGGCGATATTCGCGCCGCGCACGTAGTTGGTCTGCTTCGCTTCGCCGCCGTACTGCACGCAAGCGTGGTGGATATCCAGCATGATGTGATGCAGGCGGGCATCCACTTTTTCCGCTTTCCAGCCCATGCGCGCGGCGTTCTGCGCCATCTCCAGACCGGAAGTCGCCACGCCGCCGGCGTTGGCCGCTTTGCCCGGGGCAAACAGCACGCCAGCTTCCAGGAACAGGTCGGTTGCGGCGATGGTGGTCGGCATGTTGGCGCCTTCCGCCACGGCCTTGACGCCATTGGCAATCAGCTGGCGGGCGGCATCGACGTCCAGTTCGTTCTGGGTCGCGCAAGGCAGGGCAATATCCACCGGCACTGACCACGGCTGCTGGCCTTCAAGATAGGTGAGGCCAAATTCGCGGGCGTAATCGGCCACGCGGCCGTGGGCACGCTCTTTAATGTCGATCAGGCGGGCCAGTTTTTCTTTGGTGAAGCCCGCTTCGTCAACGACGGTGCCGTTGGAGTCGGAGGCCGTCACCACCCGCGCGCCAAGCTCCATCGCTTTCTCAATGGCGTATTGCGCGACGTTGCCGGAGCCGGAGACCGCCACGCGAGCGCCTTCGAAGCCGAGGCCGTGACGTTTGAGCATCGCTTCGGTGAAGTAGATCAGGCCGTAACCAGTGGCTTCCGGACGGATCAAGCTGCCGCCAAAGGAGAGTCCTTTACCGGTGAAGACGCAGGCGCTGTTGTTGGAGAGCTTGCGCATCATTCCGGCCATAAAGCCGACTTCGCGACCGCCGACGCCGATATCGCCCGCCGGTACGTCGGTATCCGGGCCAAGGTGGCGATAGAGTTCGGTCATCAGCGCCTGGCAGAAACGCATCACTTCGCCATCGCTCTTGCCTTTAGGATCGAAATCGCTGCCGCCTTTCCCGCCGCCCATCGGCAGAGTGGTCAGGGCGTTTTTGAAGGTCTGCTCGAAGCCAAGGAATTTGAGAATCGACAGGTTAACCGACGGGTGAAAACGCATCCCGCCTTTATACGGGCCGATGGCCGAGTTGAACTGCACGCGCCACGCGCGGTTGACCTGGACCTGATTGCGGTCGTCCACCCACACCACGCGGAACTGGATCACGCGCTCCGGTTCCACCAGACGTTCCAGCAAAGCAAGCTGACGATAGCGCGGATTTTCCTCAAGGAAAGGCCACAGGGTGGTCATCACCTCCCGGACGGCTTGAGCAAATTCGGTTTGATGAGGATCGCGCTGTTGAACGCGGGTGAGAAAGCCTTCCAGAGTGCACGTCTGATCCATAGATATCAGTTCCCCTTATGGTTGTGGTTGCATGTATTTATTATGATTCGGTCCTTGAAAAAACCGATTTTCCGACTATAACACCGCTAATCCTTAGGCAAGCAAGGAAAAATTGAGCCGACAACAAAATTTATAATTGCCCGCTCGTCATAACTAAAAGCGATGACGAGGCGGCGGGCGGATCAGCGGACGGAAAGGGTGGGGCGCTGGGCGATAAAGGCGTGCAGCAGAGGAATATCGGCCGGGGCGAGATCGAGGGCCAGCGCTTCTGTGGGAAGGCACCAGCGCAGCTGAGTGTGATAGTGGGCCAGCGGCGTGCCCTGAAAGTGCGGCACCCACCAGGCGTGCAGATGGATCCGGCGGCCGGAGACCTCCCGCTGATGGCTAGCGATATAGCAAGCTGGGCGGGCGATGATGCCCATCTCCTCCTGCAGTTCGCGGGCCAGCGCCTGCGGCTGGTTTTCACCCGGCTCCACTTTGCCGCCGGCGAACTCCCACATCCCCGGCTGGTCGGCGTGGGGCGGACGCTGCGCCAGCAGAATCTGGCCATCCTGTTCAATAATGGCGGCGACAACATCAATCATTTTTAGCATAAGCATCAAGGTTAATAAGACGAATATGGCCTATTATCACCGCCATAGACCGTAACTGACAACCGCCAACCCTGCTGGAGACCTTCGTGCTTGATAGCCACCTGCATCCGCGCCTTAAACCCCTGCTTAACGCTGTCGCCGGCGCCCTTGACCGCCCCGGCATCTCACCGGACGGGCTGACGCTGGTCGGTTTTGCCATCGGCGTGCTGGCTCTGCCCTTTCTGGCGCTGGGGTGGTATGGCGCGGCGCTGGCGGCCATTCTCCTTAACCGCCTGCTGGATGGCCTGGACGGCGCTCTGGCGCGGCGGCGCGGGCTCACGGACGCGGGCGGCTTTCTCGATATTGCGCTGGATTTTCTCTTTTACGCCCTGGTGCCGTTCGGCTTTATTCTGGCGGATCCGCTGAACAATGCCCTGGCGGGCGGCTGGCTGCTGTTTGCCTTTATCGGCACCGGCAGCAGCTTTCTCGCTTTTGCCGCCCTGGCGGCCAGGCACCAGATCGCCAATCCCGGCTACGCCCATAAATCGCTGTACTATCTCGGGGGACTGACGGAGGGGACGGAGACCATCCTGTTGTTTGTCCTCGGCTGCCTGTTTCCGGCGCATTTCGCCTGGCTGGCGTGGCTGTTTGGCGCGCTGTGCTGGCTGACGACGGCGACGCGCATCTGCAGTGGCTACCAGACCTTAAAGCGGGTAACGACCACAGCGTAAACGGGGTATCGCGCGTCGCCGACAAAGGGCGACGCGCTGAGGCGGGGCGAGTTACTGACTGCTTTCCGGGCCGCGCTCTCCGCGGGCCACCGGATTGTGCGGGTTGCTGCTCCATTCGTACCAGCCGCCGTCGTACACCGCGACGTGCGGCCAGCCCATGGCGCGGGCATACATAAAGGTTTCCGAGGCCCGCCAGCCGGTCCCGCAATAGAATGCCACTTGCTGGCTCGGCAGAATGTTCCACTGGCGCCACAGGGCAGCGATATCGTCGGCGCTGCGCATGGTGCCGTCCGGGTTATGGAAATCCTCCATGTGCGTGGAGTCGCTCCCGGCGTGGCCCCAGCGGGCCCCAGCGATGTCGCCCTTCGGCTTGATATAGCTGTAGCCGCTGGTGGTGCCGATAAACTCCGGCCACGAGCGGACGCTGACCAGCGAGGCGTCCTGACGATGCAGCAGCCCGCGGGCTTGTTCGGTATCCAGCATCAGCTGCGGCTGGCCGGGGATCGGCGCGCCGAAATCAGGCGCCGGCTGCTGCGCCGGCGGCATACCGCGCTCTACCGGCAGCCCGGCGTCGGACCAGGTCTGCCAGCCGCCGTCAAGCAGGCGCACGTCTTTGACCCCGGCGTACAGCATGATCTGCGCCACCCGCGCTGCGGCGTAGACGTCGCGACCATAGAGGATCACCGTGGTGTCATGCCGGATGCCGTGCTTCGCCAGCATCGCCTTCAGCTGCGCGTCGGACACTTTATTCCACAGCGGTTCGCTCTCCACCTCGTTGGTATCGATATAGCCCGCGCCAGGGATATGGCTCAGCAGATAGAGCTTCGGCGCTCCCCAGGCGGCTTCAAACACTTTCCAGTCGCCTGCCGGGGCGGCGGCGACCGCTTTCCCTTGCTGTAGGTCGTGCAGCCACTGGGGGTAGACCAGCTGTTCAAAGTGCGGCAGCTTTTGCAGACGGTCGGTCTGGCTCAGCGCATCGCTCAGGGTGCTGAGCCGGGTGAAACCCGTTTGTTTCAGCCGCGCCGCGACGCTGACGTTATCCTCCGGGCTGCCGTACAGCGCGATGGGGGTATCGGACTGGAGCTGGTGCTGCTTAGCCCAGGCGCGCAGCTGATCGTCGCTCATGGCGCCGAGCCAGCGGGCGGAAAGATTGAGGGCCTGCGGCTCATGGCCTTCCGGGCCGTTGGCGCGCTGCGGCCAGCCGTTGTAATAAGCGCTCAGCCGGGTGTCGATGGCCACGCCGTGCTGCTGTTGCAGGTGGGAGAGAGTGAGCGCTGGCATGGTTTCAGCGGCGCAGGTAGTGGAAGCAGCAAGCCCCATGAGCAGGGCGAGTGCGGTCAATTGAGAAACACGTTTCATCGAAATGCCCGACGGTAAAAAGTGGAGGGCGTATTCTCCGCTCGCCAGGCGCCGATTTCTTTGCGGTAACGCAGGTTTGCACGCTATTGTCCTTCATTGCCAGCGCTCCATCGCCAGGCAGCGCCCCGTCGGCGGGCAGTCCTCGCGATCGTGGGTCACCAGGATCGCCGGAATGGCCTGGCGGGCCAGTTCTTCAAAGACCCAGCGGCGGAACCCGGCGCGCAGGCTGGCATCCAGGCGGCTGAAGGGCTCATCAAGCAGCAATGCCTCGGGGCGCGCCAGCAGGGCGCGCAGCAGGCTCACCCGCGCCCGCTGCCCGCCGGAGAGCGTGGCCGGATCGCGCGGGGCGAAGCCCGCCAGCCCGGCGCGGCTAAGCGCTTCCTCCACCGCGGTTTTTCGCGCCTCGCCGCGCACGTTCTCCGGCAGCGCCAGCTGTAAATTTTGCCCGACGCTGAAATGGTCGAACAGTAACGGGTCCTGAAACAGAATGCCGATGCGCCGCTGCTCTGTCGGCAGCGTATCGCAACGCCGTTCGTTGAGCCACAGTTCGCCTCGGGCGCGAAAATCGCCGGACAGGGCGCCAATCATCCAGGCAAACAGCGTTGATTTCCCGCTACCGGAGGGGCCCATCAGCGTCAGCACCTCCCCCGGGGCTACCGAAAAGGCGACCTCCCGCAGCAGCGGCTGGCGTCTCACGCTCAGAGTCAGATGGTTTACGGTTAGCACTAGCGAAGTCCTCGTCGATAGCGGCCTGCCAGCCAGGCCAGCAGAGCCGTCAGGGTAAAGCATACCGCCGGCAGCAGTAATTGCCACAGCGCCTGAGCGGCGAGCGTCTGCGCCTCGCCGCCGCTGCTGAGCGCCACCGCCAGGCTGGTGAGCGTCGGAATTCGGCCAGCCCCCAGCCATAGCGTTGGCAGATACTGCGCGATGCTCACTGAGAAGCCCACCGCCAGGGCGGTCAGCAGTGGGCGAGTTAGCGAAGGCAGGGTCAGCAACCAGAAAATACGCGTGGATCCCCAGCCGAGCGTGCGGGCGACAACCGTCAGCCGCGGATCGCGCTGGCGCCAGGCCGGGCGCAAAATAAACAGCATCCAGGGCACCACCCACAGCAGATGGCCCCACAGGACGGTCCACCAGTCACCGTCAAGCCAGGCATACAGCGCCAACCGGTACTGGCCGTCGGCCAGCGGCAGGGCCGGCAGGACCAGCGGTAGCCAGACCCAGCCATCGCCTCGCGCCGGGCCGCAGGCCAGCCACAGCAGGCAGACAGCCGCGCCGAGGGCGCAGGCCGCCAGCGCCAGCCCAAGGCTGTTGCCCAGAGCATCCATCTGCGGCGGCGCCGAGCGCGCCAGCCCCGCCAGCAATAGCGCGCCCAGCAGACCGCTCAGCGGCAGCAGCGCCGCCAGCAGGCGGCCGGGCAGGGCATGAGGATGCGGGTGACGAACACCGCGCAGATCGGGCTGGTACTGGCGCTGTAGCCGCCATCCGCCCCAGGCGACCAGCGCCAGCCCGCCGAGGATCGCCATCAGCAGCAGGCTGGCCAGCGCCCCTTTGGCCTGCTGCAGCTCATCGCCCTGGCTTAACCACTGCCACGCCAGCACGGCGAGGGTGGGCGGATTGCCGGGCCCCAGCACCAGGGCGACGTCTACCGCCGACAGGCTCCAGGCGGTGGTGGCCAGCAGCACCATGCCGAGGGCGGGCAGCAGGGCGGGCAGCACCAGCCAACGCAGGCACTGCCAGCGGCCGTAGCCGAGGCTCTTCAGGGCGGTCGCCTGGTCGGCGAGGCGTTTCTCTCCCAGCAGGCCATAGATCACCCACAGCACAAAGGCGCTCTCTTTCAGGGCCATCGTCAGGCCAAGCCCGATGCCGTACCGGTCGACCGGCGGCGTCAGAAACGGCAACTGCTGCCAGAGCCAGCCCCCTTCGGCGAACAGCAGCAGCGCCGCCGTCGCCAGGGCGAGATGGGGCACCGCCAGCAGCAGCGGCAGACGGGAAGCCAGCCGCCGCCAGCGGGCCGAAGGCCAGAGGGCGGCGACGATGGTCAGGGCGATCAGCAGCGCGCCGCCGACGGACAACAGCGTGGAGACGAGCGTGGCGGCAAGCGCCTGGCCCAGCTGCGGGTCGGCGAACAGCGCCCGCCAGTGGGCCGGGGAGCGCGCAGCGCCCACCAGTTCCCCGGCGGCGGGGAGCAGCGGCAGATAGATCGCCGCCATCGCCCCCCAGGCCAGCAGGATCAGTGGGTACCGTAGCGGCGCAGCCATTCCTGCTCCAGCGCGTCAACCCATGCCGCGTGAGGCTCAGCAAGCACCGGCGGCAGATCCTGCGGCAGGGCTGCCGCCAGCGCCTGGCGCTGGCCGTCAGGCAGACGCTGCGGATCCAGTACGCTCGGATCGCCCCAGACGGCGGCATCGGCCTTGCGCAATTGCGCCTCAGGGGAGAGCAGGAAATTGGCCACTACTTTGGCGCCAGCGACAGCGCGGGCGTTAGCCGGGATGGTAACGAAATGGACGTTGCCGAGGGTCCCCGCGGTAAAGCCGAAGCTGTAGCTGTCCGTCGGTAATTCGCCGCTGGCGGCTTTCTGCCGGGCGTGCAGCGGGTTAAACGTCAGCGACAGGCGGAGGGTGCCCTGGTTGAGCATGGCGTCCATCCGCGCCGGCGACGCCGGGAAATCCTTGCCCGCCCGCCACAGGGCCGGGTGCAGCGCATCGAGATAGCGCCACAGCGGGGCGGTGACCGCCGCGAAGGTCGCCGGCTGCGGCGGCTGGCGCAGGGCGGCTGGCTGGTCGGTGAGCGCGATCAGCAGTTGCTCCAGCAGGGCGGTACCGGTGAAGTCCGGCGGCCGCGGGTAGGTTACGCTGCCCGGATGGGCTCTGGCGAAGGCCAGCAGGGCCTGCGGGCTGCTGGGCGGCTGCGGCGTTTGTCCGCGGCGGGCGATAAACGTCAGCTGGGCGCTGCCCCACGGCGACTCCGCGCCCTCGGTGGCGACTGAAAAATCTTCCCGTACCGGCTTTTGCAGATCGACATAGCGCCAGTTGGGCAGCGATTCGGCCCAGCCGGTGAGCAGCAGGTTGGCCTGCTTAAGCGTGCGAAAGTTTTCGCCGTTGATCCACAGCAGATCCACTGACCCGCCCTGGCGACGACCGGCCTGCGCCTCGGTCTGGATGCGTTTCACTGCGTCGGCGGCGTCGGCGACAGGCACAATACGCAGGTCGATTGCGTAATAGCGTTTGACCTCTTCGCTGACCCACGCCAGATAGCGATTGACGGCCGGATCGCCGCCCCAGGCGTTAAACCAGACGGTCTGTCCGCGGGCTTCCGTCTGAATCTGCCGCCAGCTGTCGTCGGCATTAACCGCCAGCGGCCAGAGCAGCAGCAGGCACAGACAGAGGCTGTAATCACGCAAACGGCGCATCGTTACTCCTTATTCTGCGAGGAAGAGGTGGGTATCTGGCACAACCCCTGAGCCGGGATCGCCATCGCGGCATTGAACCGCGCTGATAAATTTTGCAGGCCGATCAGGGCGGTCAGCTCGGTGAGCGCCCGGGCGTCAAAATGCGCGGCCATCGCGCTACGCAGGGCATCATCCACCGCCGGCGGCGTCTGGGTGGCGGCTTCGGCATAGGCCAGCGCCAGGCGCTCTTTTTCGCTGAACAGCGTACTGCTGCGCCAGTCGGCGACCGCCAGCAGCTTGTCCTGGCTCCCGCTCCGCGCCGCGAGGGTCATGCTGGTGATATCGATACAGAATTCGCAGTGGCACAGCTGGGCGATGCGGGCGCTGACCAGCGAGCGCAGCACCGGATCCAGCGGCGAGCGGCGGCGTTCAATATAGCCCACGAACAGCGAAACCAGGTAAAACAGCCACGGGATCCGACCCCACCAGCGAATGGGGCTCAGCACCTGGCCGTAATGCCGGCGGTGCAGCCAGGCCTGCGGACGAAGGATCAGGGGGACAGAATCCAGCGGGGGTAAGCTCATGGCGACGATCTCTTATGACGTTCACGGTAAATATTTTTGGCGATAGAGATGACCACCGCCAGGGCAAAAAGCAGCGAAAGCCCGGTGGCCAGCCAGAAGGTGCCCCCGGTGAGCAGACTCCCGGCCCAGGAATAAACGATAGTCGCCGGGAGCTGGCCCACGCCGGTGGCCAGCATAAAGGGCCAGAAGCGCAGCGAGGTTAGTCCGGCGGCATAGCTGACCGGGTCAAACGGGACAAACGGCAGCAGGCGGCAGACCAGGATCGTCTGCGGGCCAAAGCGGGTGAAATAGCCGTCGGCACTGCGCAGCACCGCGCGGCCGGTGAGTTTCTCCACCACTTCGCGCCCCAGCGCTCTGGCGATGCAGAAGCAAAGCCCTGCCCCAGCCATGGCGCTGAACCACGACAGCGCCCCGCCCCAGAAGGCGCCGAACAGGGCGGCGTTCGCCAGGGTAATCAGGAAAGCCGGCAGCGGAGCGACGATCGCCTGGAGGATCATCAGCGCAAATGAGACCTGCGCGGCCTGCGGCCCCCAGGCGGCGATAAACCCTCTGACCTGCTGCGGATCCAGGGAGGCTAACGCCGTCAGACTCTGCTGCAGAAAGGTACGCCCGCCAGGGAACCACAGCCAGGCGGCCAGAGCGGCGGCGACCACGACGGCAAGGGCCAGCCGGGCGCGGCGCAGGTGACGGCGATCAGGTTGGGTCATGGCGCACCTCCTCACTGCACGCCGCCACGCGACGGGCGCGGGCAAACCGTTTACCTATCTGCACCAGGGCAAACAGCAGCCCGCCGGCGAGGCTCAGTTTGAGCGCGAAGGCGAGGGTCGCCCCCTCGCGGGCCAGTTCGCTGGCCATCACCGAATAGATGACCAGACCCGGCAGGGTGGTCACGGCCGAGATCAGGGTAAAGGGCCAGAAGCGGATCGCCGTCAGGCCGTAGGCGTAATTCTGAATATTGTAGGGAAAGAGCGGCACCAGGCGGGTGAGGATCAGGAAATCGCAGCCGCTGTGGGCGATACCGCGCTCAATCGCCTGAAAGACGGTGGTATGGCCCACATAGCGCTGCAGCAGATCGCGTCCAAGCCAGCGGGCGATTAAAAACGACAGCGAAGAGGCGAGGGTGGCGGCGGCAAACGAGAGCAAGGAGCCTGTTAGCGGGCCGAAGAGCATCCCGCCGGCGATCACCAGCAGGCTGCCGGGGATCAGACACAGGGTGGCAATGATAAACAGCGCAGCATAGACCAGATATCCCCAGGCGCCCTGATGGCGGAGGGTGTCCTGAAGCAGATGCAGGTGAGTCAGCAGATCGTGGAGACCGACGCGGTGGCTGATAACGGCCAGCGTGGCCACCAGCGCGAGAAGTCCCAGCCCTTTACCAATGGCCGGATGACGGCTTCTTTTGCATGAGAGGTGCTCCTGTACAGTCTGGACGCGGTGGACATCAAAAAGTGCGCGCGACAGTATCCTGTTCCGACGACCGTCACAATGGTTTACCGTCGCTTTGTTGATTTTGCTCAGGAAATTCTGCCCCCCGCACAGCGGGAGGCGAGAGAAGGGCATGAATTATGGCCGGAAGGTGGCCCACACCGGCGCGTGGTCGGACGGTTTTTCCATCCCGCGGATCTCGTAATCGATCCCGGTTTCCACGCAGCGCTGCGCCAGAGGCTGGCTGGCCAGCAGCAGATCGATGCGCAGCCCACGGTTATCGTCGAAGCCTTTGGAGCGGTAATCAAACCACGAGAAATGCTCATGATTGTCGGGGTTAGCCTGACGCCAGGTATCCACCAGGCCCCAGCCCAGCAGGCGGTCCATCCATTCCCGTTCTTCCGGCAGGAAGGAACATTTGCCGGTGCGCAGCCAGCGTTTGCGGTTCTCTTCACCGATACCGATGTCCAGATCGGTAGGACTGATGTTCATATCGCCCATGATCAGCACCGGATTCTCTTTGTTGAGTTCGGTCTCCAGATAGTTCTGCAGATTCTGATAGAACGCCGCTTTGGCCGGGAATTTGGTTTCATGATCGCGGCTTTCACCCTGCGGGAAATAGCCGTTAATCACTGTGACGTTGCCGAAGGGCGACGGGATCTCCGCCATAATGATGCGGCGCTGAGCCTCTTCGCCATCGTCCGGGAAACCGCGGCGGACGGCAATCGGCGTCTCTTTGGTCAGCAGCGCGACGCCATAATGGCCTTTCTGCCCGTGATAAAAGACGTTATAGCCGAGCCTCGCGACCTCTTCGAGAGGGAACATGTCGTCGTGAACTTTGGTTTCCTGCAGGCCAATCACGTCCGGCTGGTGTTTTTCGACGATGGCGGCCAGTTGGTGTGGGCGGGCACGCAGGCCGTTGATATTAAAAGAGACGAATTTCATAGTCGCTGCCACTGTGCAAGGTGAATAGTGCAGGGATGGTAGCAGAAATTCGCCAGGCTGGCTGCCACCGGATGCGTCATTCTGCCAATCGCTGCGCATGAGCGTGCCGTGGGTGCCCCTTTTGCGGGCATGCCGCGCCAAAAAAGGGCAAATAGCTACGATAAATTTCGCAGAGGATCACAATTACAGAATTATATCTTACCGTTGCATAATTTATCTTCTTTAATCACTGTTTATCCCCCTTTGTCGGATGCTTATTCACTAAATATGCATTTTATGTGAATAGCGTTCGGCTGTAACTCATTGATTCTGCGTTATCTCATCCGATTTATGCATTTTTATCGCTGGCTGGCACGAACCGTGCAATCTACATTTACAGCGTAATAACTCATATTTATTAACATTATTGCTACTTTTAATTTACCGGAAGAGGTCGATATGTCTCAGTCAATTACGCGTAACCACTTTGATGAATGGATGATGCCGGTCTACGCGCCAGCGGCGTTTATTCCGGTGCGGGGCGCCGGGTCACGGCTGTGGGATCAGCAGGGCAAAGAGTATATCGATTTTGCCGGCGGCATCGCCGTGAACGCGCTGGGGCATGCCCATCCGCGTCTGGTGCAAGCCCTGACCGACCAGGCCGGCAAGTTCTGGCATACCGGCAACGGCTACACCAATGAGCCGATCCTGCGTCTGGCCAAAATGCTTATCGATGCTACCTTCGCCGACCGGGTCTTCTTCTGTAATTCCGGCGCCGAGGCCAATGAGGCAGCGCTCAAGCTGGCGCGTAAATATGCCCACGATCGCTTTGGCAGCGAGAAAAGTGGCATCGTCGCCTTTCAGAACGCTTTCCACGGGCGGACGCTGTTCACCGTCTCGGCGGGCGGTCAGCCGGCCTATTCCCGGGATTTCGCCCCGCTGCCGCCGCAGATCCAGCATGCCGTATTTAACGATCTCGAGTCGGCAAAGGCCTTAATCAATGACCAGACCTGCGCGGTGATCGTCGAGCCGGTGCAGGGCGAAGGGGGCGTGGTGCCGGCCAGCGTCGAGTTTTTACGCGGCCTGCGTCAGCTTTGCGACCAGCACAACGCCCTGCTGATTTTCGATGAAGTGCAGACCGGGGTCGGGCGCACCGGCGAGCTGTATGCCTATATGCACTACGGCGTGACGCCCGATGTGCTGACCACCGCCAAAGCGCTGGGCGGTGGTTTCCCTATTGGCGCGCTGCTGGCGACAGAGGCCTGCGCCAGCGTGATGACCGTCGGCACCCACGGCACCACCTACGGCGGTAACCCGCTGGCCGGGGCGGTGGCCGGCGAACTGCTGTCGATCGTCAACACCCCGGAAGTGCTCTCCGGCGTCAGACAGCGCCATCAGTGGTTTTGTGAACGCCTGCAGGCAATTAACGCCCGCTATGGCCTGTTCAAGGAGATCCGCGGCCTGGGACTGCTGCTCGGCTGCGTGCTAAACGACGCCTGGGCCGGGAAGGCGAAAACCCTCAGTAACCTGGCGGCGGAAGAGGGGGTGATGATTCTGATCGCCGGCGCCAACGTGGTGCGTTTCGCGCCAGCGCTGAACGTCAGTGAAGAAGAGGTGAACAGCGGGCTGGATCGCGTCGAGCGGGCCTGCGCGCGTTTCGTGGCAGGAGTCTCATCATGATGGTTATTCGACCGGTGGAGCCGGGCGATTTGCCCGGGCTGCTGAAGCTGGCAGCGGAGACCGGTGGCGGGCTGACCTCGCTGCCGGTGGATGAAGCGACCCTCGCGGCACGGATCGCCCGCTCGCAGCAGACCTGGCGCGGCGAGCTACCGAAAAGCGAGCAGGGCTATGTCTTTGTGCTGGAGGAGAGCGAAAGCGGCGCGGTGGTGGGCATCTGCGCGATCGAGGTGGCGGTGGGGCTCAACGATCCCTGGTATAACTACCGGGTCGGCACCCAGGTCCATGCCTCGAAGGAGCTCAACGTCTATCAGGCGCTGCCGACGCTGTTTCTCAGCAACGATCATACCGGCAGCAGCGAGCTGTGCACCCTGTTCCTCGACCCGCAGTGGCGCAAAGAGGGCAATGGCTATCTGCTGTCGAAATCACGCTTCTTATTTATGGCCGCCTTTCGCGAGCGCTTCAATGAGAAGGTGGTCGCCGAGATGCGCGGGGTGATTGACGAGCAGGGCTACTCGCCGTTCTGGGAGAGCCTGGGCAAACGCTTTTTCGCCATGGAGTTTTCCCGTGCCGACTACCTGTGCGGCACCGGACAGAAGGCTTTCATTGCCGCCCTGATGCCCAAGCATCCGCTGTATATCGATTTCCTTTCCCCTGAGGCACAGGCGGTGATCGGCAAGGTTCATCCGCAGACCGCCCCGGCCCGGACGGTGCTGGAGAAAGAGGGGTTCCGCTACCTGAACTACATCGATATTTTCGACGGCGGCCCGACTCTGGAGTGCGACATCGACCGGGTGCGGGCGATCCGCAAAAGCCGTCTGGTGACCACCGAGGCCGGCGAAACCCCGCCCGGTGACTGGCCGCTGTGCCTGGTGGCGAATGAACAGTATCACCAGTTCCGCGCTCTGCTGGTGCATGCCGATCCGGATGGCGACACCCTGACCCTCAGCGCCCGCGAACTGGATATGCTGAAGTGTCATGCCGGCGATCAGGTGCGCATGGTGCGCCTGATCCCTGAGGAGAAAACTGCATGAGTCTGTGGATTAACGGCGAGTGGCGGCCCGGCCGTGGGCCAGGTTTCAGTAAACAGGATCCGGTTAACCTGAAGGTTGTCTGGCAGGGCGAGGCGGCGGATGCCGGGCAGGTTGCCGAGGCGGTGGCGGCTGCCCGCCAGGCGTTCCCGTCCTGGGCGCGGCTGCCGTTTGCCGCCCGTCAGGCGATCGTTGAAAAGTTTGCCGCTCTGCTGGAAGCCAGTAAGGCGGAGCTGACGGCGGTTATCGGCGCCGAGACCGGAAAGCCGCGCTGGGAGGCGGCCGGGGAAGTGACGGCGATGATCAACAAGGTGGCGATCTCGGTGAAGGCCTACCACGTCCGCACCGGCGAACAGCACAGCGATCTGCCCGACGGTGCCGCCACGTTGCGTCACCGGCCGCACGGCGTACTGGCGGTGTTTGGCCCCTATAACTTTCCCGGCCATCTGCCGAACGGGCACATCGTGCCGGCGCTGCTGGCGGGCAATACCGTGGTCTTTAAACCCAGCGAACTCACCCCGCGCAGCGGCGAAGCAGTGGTGAAACTATGGCAGCAGGCCGGCCTGCCCGCCGGGGTGCTCAACCTGGTGCAGGGCGGTCGGGAAACCGGCGAGGCGCTCAGCGGCCAGGCGGATATCGACGGACTGCTGTTTACCGGCAGCTCAACCACCGGTTTTCATCTGCATCGCCAGCTGGCCGGGCAGCCGCAGAAGATCCTCGCGCTGGAGATGGGCGGCAATAACCCGCTGATCGTCGACGATCCGCGGGACGTGGATGCCGCGGTGCATCTGACCATCCAGTCCGCCTTTATTACCGCTGGCCAGCGCTGCACCTGCGCCCGGCGTCTGCTGGTCCGACGCGGAGAGGCGGGCGATGCCTTCCTCTCCCGGCTGGTGACGGTGAGCCAACGGCTGATCCCGGCGGCGTGGGACGCCGAGCCGCAGCCGTTTCTCGGCGGGCTTATCTCTGAACAAGCCGCGCAGAAAGTGCATCAGGCCTGGCTGCAGCGGGTCGCCGCTGGCGCGGTCACCCTGCTGGAGCCGCGGTTATTGCAGGCCGGGACGTCGCTGCTAACGCCGGGGATTGTCGACATGAGCGACGTGGCCAATGTCGAGGATGAAGAGGTGTTTGGCCCGCTGCTTGGGGTCTGGCGCTACGACACTTTCGAGGAGGGGATTGCCTTAGCCAACGCTACCCGCTTCGGCCTCTCCTGTGGGTTAATCTCCCCGGAACGGGAGAAGTTCGATCGACTGCTGCTCGAGGCGCGGGCAGGGATAGTTAACTGGAACAAACCGCTGACCGGGGCGGCGAGTACCGCGCCGTTCGGCGGCACCGGGGCGTCCGGTAACCATCGTCCGGGGGCCTGGTATGCCGCCGATTATTGCGCCTGGCCGATGGCCAGCCTTGAATCGCCGACCCTGACGCTGCCCGCCAGCCTGAGCCCGGGGCTCGACTTTCTGGCCGGGGAGGCGTCATGACCGCCCGCGAAGTCAACTTTGACGGTCTGCCCGGGCTGACCCATCACTACGCCGGGCTCTCCTTTGGCAATGAGGCTTCCACCCGGCATCGCTATCGGGTGTCTAACCCGCAGCTGGCGGCAAAGCAGGGGCTGAAAAAAATGAAAGCCCTCGCCGACGCTGGCTACCCGCAGGCGGTGATCCCGCCGCAGGAGCGTCCCAACGTGCCGCTTCTGCGCCAGCTGGGCTTTAGCGGCAGCGATGAGCAGGTGGTGGCCCGGGTGGCGCAGCAGGAGCCGGATCTGCTGTCGGCGGTGAGTTCGGCCTCGGCGATGTGGGTGGCGAACGCGGCGACGGTGTGTCCCTCCGCCGATTCGCTGGATGGCCTGGTGCATCTGACGGTGGCGAATCTGCAGGATAAATTCCACCGCGCCAGCGAAGCACCGACTACAGAGGCGCTGCTGCAGGCGATTTTCCCCGACCGCACGCGATTTGCTATCCACCCGGCGCTGCCCGCCTCGGCCTGGTTTGGCGACGAAGGGGCGGCGAACCATAATCGTCTCGGCGGCGAGTATGGCGCTCCCGGCGTCCAGCTCTTTGTCTATGGCCGCCGCCGGGGGAGCGAGGAGGCGCCGCGTCGCTATCCGGCGCGGCAAACCCTTGAGGCCAGCCAGGCGGTAGCGCGCCTCAATCAGGTCAATCCCCGCCAGCTGATCTTCGCCCGCCAGCATCCGGCGGCGATCGACACGGGGGTTTTTCATAACGACGTCATCGCGGTGAGCAACCGTCAGGTCCTGTTCTGCCATGAGCAGGCCTTTGCCGACCAGACCGCGCTTCTCCAGCAGCTGGCGCAGCGGGTGCCGGGTTTTACGCCGCTGGTGGTTCCCGCCAGCCGGGTCTCGGTGGCAGAGGCGGTTGCCACCTATCTGTTCAACAGCCAGCTGTTGAGCCGGGCGGATGGCAGCATGGCGCTTATCCTGCCTCAGGAAGCGCAGGAGCATGCCGGCGTCTGGGAATACCTCAATGAGCTGCTGGCCGGGGATAACCCTATCGCCGACCTGCGGGTGTTCGATCTGCGCGAGAGCATGGCCAACGGCGGCGGTCCGGCGTGCCTGCGCCTGCGGGTGGTGTTGACGGCCGAGGAGTATCAGGCGGTCAATCCGCACGTCCTGATGAACGATACGCTGTTTGCCACCCTCAATGACTGGGTGGATCGCTACTATCGCGATCGTCTCACCCAGGCCGACCTCGCCGACCCGCAGCTGCTGCGGGAAGGGCGCGACGCGCTGGATCGGTTGACCCAGATCCTGCAGCTCGGTTCGGTTTATCCATTTCAGCAATAAGGGGGCGCGGTGGAACATTTTCTGGCATTAACCCTGGCGGGGCGATTGCCCCATCACTTTCACGGCGAGACGGCTCATTTCCGCTGGCACTGGCAGGGGGAGGGGATCCTTGAGCTGACGCCGCATGCGCGCTGCGAACGCGGGCTGGTACTTTCCTGCGCCATTCATGGCAACGAAACGGCGCCGGTGGAGATAGTCGACCAGCTGGTGCAGCGACTGGTCCGGGAGGCGCTCCCGCTGCGCTGGCGGCTGCTGGTGATCGTCGGCAACCCACCAGCGCTGCGGGCGAATAAGCGCTATCTGCACAGCGATATGAACCGCATGTTTGGCGAGCGCTGGCGGCAGTTTCCGCTCAGTGAGGAGACGCAGCGGGCGCAGCGGCTGGAGCAGGCGGTGGCCCGCTTTTATCGCGACCACGATGGCCCGCGCTGGCACCTCGATCTGCATACCGCGATCCGCGGGTCGCTACATCCGCGCTTCGGCGTGCTCCCGGCCCGCGATACGCCGTGGGAGGAGGATTTTCTTCACTGGCTGGGCGGCGCCGGGCTGGAGGCGCTGGTGTTTCATCGCCAGCCCGGCGGGACCTTCACCCACTTCAGCTGCGAACGGTTCGCGGCGCTGGCCTGCACCCTTGAGCTGGGCAAAGCGCTGCCGTTGGGGGAAAACGATCTGACGCAGTTTGCCGCCGTCCAGCGGGCGCTCTCCCGGCTGCTGGTGGGGGATCTGGCCATTGCCGACGCCCCGGCGCCGCTGCGCTACCGGGTGGTACAGCAGCTAACCCGCCATAGTGATGATTTCCGCTTGCATATGGCGGATCAGACGCTGAACTTCACCCCCTTCGAACCCGGCACGCTGCTGGCGGAGGAGGGCGAGACGCGGTATGTGGTGGGGCCTGAGACGGAGTATGTTCTGTTTCCTAACCCGACGGTGGCGAAAGGACTGCGCGCCGGCCTGATGCTGGAGAAATTATCCTGAGGGCAAGCCGTCCGCCGGGCGGCCTGCTTTATTGCGCGCGTCTTTTTTCGCCATCTTATTTTTTCGTGCTCCACTGTAAATTTGCAGATTATTCCTGGTAAAATGCTTTGTTTTTAATCTCCCCTCCTTTATACTCTCCATAATTTCTCTGCAAAACAGTAAGTTATTTATTTTTTATTGCAATTCTTCGGCTAAATTCCTTATTTTCTCCATAATTGGCGAGAAACTGTTTTTTACACTTTCATTGTTTTACTCTTGCTCTGACTAATTGACGATTAACGTCGTAAAGTTAATCTCGTCAACACGGCAACGCGCCGTAAGAATAACGTAAAGTAAGGATTGAATGATGAAGAAACTCACTGCACTGTTTGTTGCCTCTACTCTGGCTCTGGGCGCGGCTAACCTGGCACACGCCGCCGATACCACCACCGCGCCGAGCGACAGCAAGCCGATGATGATGCATCATAAAGGCGGCCCGGGTCAGCATGACATGATGTTTAAAGGCCTGAACCTGACCGATGCGCAGAAGCAGCAGATCCGCGACATCATGAAGAGCCAGCGCGAAAATATGAAACGTCCGTCCCTTGAAGAACGCCGCGCGATGCACGATCTGATCGCCAGCGACACCTTCGATAAGGCGAAGGCGGAAGCGCAGATCGATAAGATGGAAGCGCAGCATAAAGCGATGGCGCTGTCCCGCCTGGAAACGCAGAACAAGATCTACAACATTCTGACCCCAGAGCAGAAAAAACAGTTCAATGATAATTTTGAGAAGCATCTGACAGAACGCAACGCGCCGGCAGGTAAAATGCCTGCACCTGCTGAATAATGTAGCGCACTGAATCAAGACCGCCGGTCTTGCCCAATAATGCCATCAGGCGTTGGGCAGGGCCGGCGGTTTTTTATTGGTGGCTTCTCAGCCAAGCGGATGCAGCGGATAGTCTCCGCTGAGCAAAGGTTTACAGAGGATCTTGTAACCATCCTGGTCAAATCCGGCGGGCAGACGGGTCAACTCCGCCGCCTGGTCGAGCGATTCAACGGCGCCCAGCCACAGCCAGTTATGAATGACGTGATACTGCGTCATGTCCGGGCCGCGCTCCTCCAGCGCCACGGGCCCCGCCCACGGCCAGCACACCAGCTGCAGTCTGCTCATCTGCGCCAGCAGGCGTTCTCTGTGCGCCTCCACGCTCTCCTTTCCACAGCAGGCCCCGGCGCAGCGGCCCAGCGCGGAGCGAAAGCAGGCGCGGCCGCGGCTGAGTGGTTCCAGACCAAGCAGGCCATAACAGAGGCGCTGTTCGTCAGCGAGGCTCTGCAGCATCTGCAGCGCCGCCCGCCGGTTGGCGAACAGGCCATAGAGATGCTGCTGGTGCGAGAAATCAACCTCACGGGCATAGACAATCTGCGGCCGGTCGTCCGCAAGTAGCCAGGCGCAGAGCTGCTTGTTACGCCGTAGCCGCTTGTTAAACAGCGGCTGCTGCTCTTTAATCAACCGCGCCTCCAGCAGCAGCGCTCCCAGCTCGCCAGCGGTGCGCTGCCAGGTGATACGCCGCGACTGACGCAGCATCGCGGCCTCTTCAGGGGTGCGCAGGTGGGATAACACCCGGCTGCGGAGGTTGACGCTCTTACCGATATAGAGCGGCATCGTGTCGCTGTCGCCGTGAAACTGATAGACGCCCGGCAGCTTCGGCAGCGCCTCCAGCCACGGGCGAAGATGTTCGGGATATTCATAGATCGCCGCCGCCTCAAACTCGAGACGCGGGGCTGATTGCTTTCTGGCCACAATAACTCCTGGTACTGTCTATCTATCCAGTATAGCAGGCCATTTTTGCGGCGAAAAGGACAAAAAATAACCCCGGCGCAGGCCGGGGCGGGGGGAGAGACTATTTTTTCCAGAAATCGTCAAAGACGGTGATCGGCGGCCGACGCTTGTGTTCGGTTTTCAGATACCAGCCCTCGATCGTTTTGGCGATGCTCGGGTCCAGCGTTTTGCCTTCCAGATAATCGTCGATGTTCTCGTAGGTGACACCCAGGGCCACTTCATCCGGCAGGGAGGGGCGATCGTCTTCCAGGTCGGCGGTGGGCAGCTTCTTATACAGATGTTCCGGGCAGCCGAGATGGGCCAGCAGCTGTTTCCCCTGACGTTTGTTCAGGCGGAAAATTGGGTTGATGTCGGTGCCGCCGTCGCCATATTTGGTGAAAAAGCCGGTAATCGCTTCCGCCGCATGGTCGGTACCGACCACAACTCCTTTGGTCATTCCGGCGATGCTGTACTGGGCCTTCATTCGCTCACGGGCTTTTTCATTTCCGCGAACGAAGTCGCTTAGTTCGATGCCTGCTTCGCGCAGCGCCTGTTCGCTGGCCAGCACCGCAGCTTTAATATTGACTGTCAACACCCGGTCAGGCTGGATAAATGCGATGGCGTCCTGGCAGTCCTGCTCATCAGCCTGCACGCCATAGGGTAAACGGACGGCGATAAACTGCAGGCTACTGTCGCCGGTTTCGGCACGCAGTTCGTTAATCGCTATCTGGCACAGTTTTCCCGTCAGGGTGGAGTCCTGACCGCCGCTGATACCCAGCACCAGCGATTTAATAAACGGGTAGGTCTGCAGGTATGACTTCAGGAAATCGACGCTGCGGCGGATCTCGCCTGCGACATCAATCTGCGGCTTTGCGCCCAGCGCCTGAATAATCTCTTGTTGTAGCGTCATCGCGCCCTCCGAAAGTGAATCTGTTTGGCAAGCTGTTGGCTTAAAGCTACCTCTTTGCCGCTGAAACGACAAGGACCGGGGTTTTGACTGCCGGAAAAGAAGGCAATCAATGACATAGGTTTTCATTATAGATGCTGTACCGCGCATTGCGCCGCCGTCCGACTTCGGCAGAACACTCCTGTTTACGCAATAACATAACCTGACATGATTTCGCTGTTCGGCTTGAAAAATAACACTATTTATTCCAGGCTTATCGTTACACAGTAGAAAAGAGGAACCAAAATGAACAAAAGCTTAGCAGGAATACTGGGCGTCACCGTCGCGTTAACCTTACTGGCGGGCTGTACCGCTTACGATCGTACCAAAGACCAGTTTACCCAGCCGGTGGTGAAAGATGTGAAGAAAGGGATGTCGCGTCAGCAGGTGATGCAGATCGCCGGCAAACCTTCAACGGAAGTCACCATGGTCCATGCCCGCGGCACCTGCCAGACCTATATCCTCGGTCAACGAGATGGTAAAGTTGAAACCTACTTTGTGGCCCTCGACGAAACGGGTCACGTCATGAACTCCGGCTACCAGACCTGCGCCGAGTATGATACCGACCCGCGCAACGCCAGGTAAGCTTCCTACTGTTTACTGACTTCTACGTAAGCCCGACCACTGGTCGGGCTTTTTTGTGAGTAATGATGCTTATTTAATTGCGCGAATTATTTGGATGAAAATGTGAGGGTAGTCAAAACCGGAGGTCAATGAGAGACAATTCTGTTCAACAGCGAATTATCCTGGCGGCTCAGCTTGCCGTATACTCAACTCATAAACAGAATTAACCGGATGTTACCAGTCTTACCGGCTCTCAGCGGTTACTGAAGGCCCTGGTCTCACACATTGAGGAAGCGTTCATGGAAAAGAAACACATTTATCTCTTCTGCTCGGCAGGCATGTCCACGTCACTGCTGGTCTCCAAAATGCGGGCGCAGGCGGAAAAATATGAAGTCCCGGTCATTATTGAAGCCTATCCCGAAACCCTCGCGGGCGAAAAAGGGCCGGAAGCCGACGTAGTATTATTAGGGCCACAAATTGCGTATATGTTACCGGAAATTCAGCGCCTGCTGCCGAATAAACCGGTTGAAGTTATCGACTCCCTTCTCTATGGCAAAGTTGATGGTTTAGGGGTATTGAAAGCCGCCGTCGCGGCTATTAAGAAAGCTGCAGCACAATAATTTTAACTTTTAAAACTCGATGTATTTTGACGCCTGGCGACTGCCTGTTGCCGGACGTCAAAAAATAATGAGTTTATTTTCCCGTCAAAGAGTAATTTCATACATCATCGCCGTAATAGTTTATTGCGGCTTTTAAGGGTATTGACTATGAGTAAAGTGATCGATTCGCTTGAAAAGGTACTCCTTCCTTTTGCAGTGAAAATAGGAAAGCAGCCGCATATTAATGCAATAAAAAATGGATTTATTAAATTAATGCCGTTGACCCTCGCCGGGGCCATGTTTGTGTTAATTAACAACGTTTTTCTGAGCTTCGGCGAAGGCTCTTTCTTTTATTCCATGGGCATTCGCCTGGATGCCTCCACCATTGAAACCTTAAACGGCTTTAAGGCTATCGGCGGAAACGTCTATAACGGCACCCTCGGGATTATGTCGCTAATGGCGCCGTTCTTTATCGGCTCCGCGCTGGCGGAAGAGCGCAAAGTTGACCCGATGGCAGCTGGCCTGCTGGCGGTGGCGGCCTTCATGACCGTGACCCCGTATAGCGTGGGCGAAGCCTATGCGGTGGGCGCCAACTGGTTGGGCGGGCAGAACATCATCTCCGGGATGATTATCGGTCTGGTCGTTGCGGAACTGTTCACCTTCGTGATCCGTCGCAACTGGGTGATTAGACTGCCGGACAGCGTGCCGGGGTCGGTATCACGCTCTTTCTCAGCGCTGATCCCGGGCTTCTTGATCCTCTCCATCTTCGGCATTATCTCGTGGGCCCTGGCGAGCTATGGCAGCAACTTCCACCAGATCATCATGGACTCTATCTCGACGCCGCTGGCGGCGATGGGCAGCGTGGTTGGCTGGGCATACGTTATCTTTAACTCTCTGCTGTGGTTCTTCGGTGTGCACGGTTCTCTGGCGCTTACCGCCCTGGATAACGGCATCATGACGCCGTGGGCGCTGGAAAACATCGCGCTGTACAACCAGTACGGCTCTGTTGATGCGGCCATCGAAGCGGGCAAACAGTTCCACTTCTGGGCTAAGCCGATGCTCGACTCCTACATCCTGCTGGGTGGCTCCGGGGCGACGCTGGGTCTGATTATCGCCATCTTTATCGCTTCTCGCCGCGCTGACCATCGTCAGGTTGCTAAGCTGGCGCTGCCGTCAGGCATCTTCCAGATTAACGAACCGATTCTGTTTGGTCTGCCGATCATCATGAACCCGGTGATGTTCATCCCGTTCGTGCTGGTTCAGCCGATTCTGGCGGCCATTACGCTGGCGGCCTACAGCCTGGGGATTATCCCACCGGTGACCAACCTGGCGCCGTGGACTATGCCGACCGGTTTGGGAGCGTTCTTTAACAGTAACGGCAGCGTTGCCGCCCTGCTGGTGGCCCTGTTCAACCTTGGCGTCGCTACCCTGGTCTACCTGCCGTTTGTGGTGCTGTCGAATAAAGCGCAGACCGTTATCGAGCAGGAAGAGAGCGAAGAAGACATCGCTAACGCACTGAAATTCTGATACCGCGCGGTACGGGCAGCGTCCCGTACCGCCTGATAAATGAGGGAAATATTATGTTTGATCTGGACAACATCAACGCGGTAGAGACCCCGGAAAATGACCTCGAAGAGGTAGTGATGGGGCTGATTATCAACTCCGGACAAGCCCGCAGCCTGGCCTATGCCGCGCTGAAGCAGGCGAAGCAGGGCGACTTTGCCGCAGCGAAAGCGATGATGGAGCAGTCGCGCCAGGCGCTGAGCGAGGCGCATCGCGTGCAGACACAGCTTATCGAAAGCGACGAGGGCGAAGGGAAAATGAAGGTCAGCCTGGTGCTGGTGCATGCCCAGGACCATCTGATGACCTCCATGCTGGCTCGTGAGCTGGTGGCCGAATTGATTGAGCTGCACGAGAAGGTACAATAGGCCATCGCGACGATGAGGCAGCCCAGAATGATGACCACCGAGATCAGTACCGCCAGAGAACAACAGCTGTTCAACGGGAAGAACTTTCATGTGGTCATCTATAACAAAACGGAAAGCGTGAGCGGGCTTCACCAGCATGATTACTACGAATTTACCGTGGTGTTAACCGGGCGCTATTACCAGGAGATCAATGGCAAACGGGTGCTGCTGGAGCGCGGGGATTTCGTCTTTATCCCGATGGGCTCGCACCACCAGAGCTTTTACGAGTTCGGGGCGACGCGCATCCTTAACGTCGGCATCAGCAGACGCTTCTTTGAGAAACACTACCTGCCGCTGCTGCCGTTTGGTCTGGTGGCTTCGCAAGTCTACGCCGTGCAGAGCGCTTTTCTCGGCTACGTTGAGTCGGTCATCGCCTCACTCAATTTTCGCGAAACGGAATTTGACGAATTTATCGAGCTGGTCTCCTTTTATGTCATTAACCGTTTACGCCACTATCGTGAAGAGCCGGTTGCCGACGTGACGCCGCAATGGTTAAAAAATACCGTGGAAGCCATGCATGATAAGCTGAAATTCGGTGAAGGCGCTCTTGAAAATATGGTTCGCTTATCCGGAAAAACGCAGGAATATTTAACCCGGGCGACCCAGCGCTATTATGGTAAAACGCCGATGCAGATAATTAATGATATCCGTATCAACTTTGCCAAAAAACAGCTGGAAATTACCAATTATTCGGTGACGGATATTGCGTATGAATCAGGTTACAGCAGCCCGAGCTTGTTTATTAAAACCTTTAAAAAACTGACGTCGTTTACGCCGAGCAGTTATCGCAAACATTTGACCAGTATTAATTAAACCCGCGCGGCGTTCGCCGCCAGGTTTATACCGAAAATCATTCAAGTTAACTGTCCGCATTGTTGCGGAGAGCGGCCTGCGTCCAGGCGCAGCGCCTAAGGGAGAAAAAGATGAGCCAGAAATTAAAAGTAGTCACTATTGGCGGCGGCAGCAGCTATACCCCGGAATTACTGGAAGGATTTCTGAAACGTTATCATGAACTGCCGGTAAGCGAACTGTGGTTGGTAGACGTCGAAGAGGGCCAGGAGAAGCTCGATATTATCCACGCGCTGTGCCAGCGGATGGTGGAAAAAGCCGGCGTGCCGATGAAAGTCTATAAAACGCTGGATCGCCGCGCAGCGCTGCAGGGCGCAGATTTCGTCACCACCCAGCTGCGCGTGGGCCAGCTGAAGGCGCGTGAAAAAGATGAGCGCATCCCGCTGAGTCACGGCTACCTGGGTCAGGAGACCAACGGGGCGGGCGGGTTGTTTAAAGGACTGCGCACCATCCCGGTGATTTTCGATATCGTGAAAGATGTGCAGGAAATTTGCCCCGACGCATGGATCATCAACTTCACCAACCCGGCGGGCATGGTCACCGAGGCGGTCTATCGCCACACCAATTTCAAACGCTTTATCGGCGTGTGCAACATTCCTATCGGCATGAAGATGTTCATCACCGACGTGCTGCAGCTGAGCCCGAGCGATGAGCTGAATATCGACCTGTTTGGTCTGAACCACCTGGTGTTCGTCCGCGACGTGCTGGTTAACGGCGTCTCGCGCTTCGATGAACTGCTGGACGGCGTGGCCTCCGGCCGTCTGACCGCGAACTCGGTGAAAAACATCTTCGACCTGCCGTTTAGCGAAGGGCTGATCCGCTCCCTGCGCCTGATCCCATGCTCTTACCTGCTCTACTACTTTAAGCCAAAAGAGATGCTGGCGATTGAGATGGGCGAGTACTACAAAGGCGGTGCGCGCGCCCAGGTGGTGCAGAAGGTGGAGAAACAGCTGTTCGAGCTGTATAAAAAACCGGATCTTAACGTTAAGCCGAAGGAGCTGGAGCAGCGCGGCGGGGCCTATTACTCTGATGCCGCTTGCGAAGTAATCAATGCCATCTTGTTATGAGGGAAATCATTTGATATTACCGGGAAGAAGAGAAATTTAACGGGAATCCGCGGGATTGCTGGTTTTGCCTGGTTGTGTCATTTGATACCAGTCAAAGAGAAAGTGAGCCGAACGGCAAAACTTTTGATACTTCTACAAGCGTGCCTTTAAAAGGCAGAGCATTACGTTCAAAATCAATTCTAACACACTTCGAAAATCAAGGCCGGTAAACATCGGAGTAGCTTTCGGAAACACTATTCATCAATTAACCGGCCTTCTTATCAGAGTTTGCAAGGCCTGTTTCTGCTACAACTTCACTAGCCTCAAATGCCTCTTTTTTCATGCCACTCTCAAGCCACACTAGAAGCCGCTCTTTGTCCACGTCATTGCATTGAAGCAGCTTAATATTGCGATCATCACGCAGCCGTAACACTGTCTCTACTCCTTTGCGGACAACAATTTCAAACAGTGACTGTTTTTCCTCGTCTGACAAAATCGAGAACAGTGTTGCTAGTCTGGCGTCTGGATCGTTTAGCTCTGAATGCTTACGTTCTTTTTTGTGTTCTTTTTTTGTGTTCACTGGTGGCTCTCCGATACCATCGACCAGCCATTCAAGCGATACACCTTCATGATTTGCAATAACTTCCAGTAGTTTCATTCTGGGGACGGGAGCGAGATCGCGCCTTTTATAGTAGTTCTGTAAGGTGTTGATGTTTATGCCCCACGCCTTTGCAGCCTCGTTTCTAGATGGATACCGCTCTACCAGAGAAAAGACACGCTCAATGATTGGTTCTTTTACATCATCGCCAAAAGAACATTTACGTTCTTTATCCATAGCAAGTTCCTTTGTGTGCAATTGATTGAAAAACAACAAAATATAAAGCAATAAAAAGAAAATCAAAAAGAACGTTGACTTGTGTTCATTGCGTTCTTATGATTTATCCATACGGATACCCGCGCAGTTATCCGCGCGGATAACTTTTTAGGATAGAGGAATCATGAGTCAAAATGAAGATCTGAATGCTGACTGGCATCCCGAGACCATAAAAGCCGAAATCCACAAACGTGGCTTGTCCCTCCGGACGCTCTCCCTTCAGGCTGGTTACAGTAAGGATTCTCTGAAGAGTGTGTTGCGTACTCCCTGCAAGCCCTATCAGCAGATAGTCGCTGATGCTTTGGGTGTTTCCCCCGAAATAATCTGGCCAAGCCGTTACAGAACCAGTAGCTACGTCAATAAGGCGGTCTGAGTATGTTCTATGTTGCTAAGGAATTAGTTGGCATACCAGGCCTGCCAAAAACAGCAAAAGGTATCAGAGAGGCGCTTTGCCGGTTCTCCGCTGGTTCAGAAGAACTTGTTCGTAAACGCACTGGAAGCAAAGCCTTCGAATATCACATTGACTGCCTTCCTGAGGCAGCTCAGAAAGCCCTACGTGCTCGCCAGATTAAAGAACTGATGAACGGCTCACCTAAAGAGCTGCCTGTTGCTCCTGCTGACTCACCGGCTGCGCCACGTGCTAAAGGTGCTGAAGAGAGCAAAATTGCGGTGTACCGCAAATGCCCGGCGCTGATGGAGCAGAAGCTGAACGGCCTGACAGCGGCACAGCGGCAGACTGCTGATGCGCGTATGGCTCTGGTCGTTGAAGTGCTGCGTCTTGGTGAGCTGCCGGGATACAGCCGTGCAAAAGCTATCCGCGAGATCGTACGTCAGGCTCAGACTGGCGAACTGCCCGATCGTCTGGCCGCTGCTGTCTCTCTGGCGAACGCCAAAAAAGGCGTGTCACGATCGCTGAGTGAAATATCACTCAAGCGCTGGGTGGCGGATTTTAACAAGACCCGCTCCGCCGCTGAACGTCTTCTTTTGCTCGCTCCGGGTAAACGTCAGGTTGTTAAGCCGGAAGAAATTAAATGGTTGCCTGAGTTCCTGAGCTTTTATCGTCGGCCTGACGGGCGCGGTATTCAGGAGGCATACGACGATTTTGCTGCTGAATGGGCTGAGCGTTATCAGGATGATGCCCTGATGGCCGCAGCAATCCCTTCTTACGATCAGGTGTGCTATGCCATGAATAAATTACCCGTAGTGGTTAAACAGAAAGGCCGTATCACCGGCAGCGAGTTTCGCCAGTATGAGGGTTTTGTCCGCCGTGACTGGGAGTCACTTCCGGTTAATTACGTCTGGATTGGTGACGGCCACGGCATGAAGATGAAAGTCGCCCATCCTGACCACGGCAACCCGTTCTCGCCGGAGGTGACGTTTATCCTGGATGGTAGCTGCCGTTATATTGTCGGCTGGAGTCTGGCGCTGTCTGAAAGTGTGATAGCCGTTGCCGACGCCCTGCGCCACGGCATTAAAAACCACGGCAAGCCGTTCCTGTACTATTCAGATAACGGTGGTGGTGAGACCAACAATACCTTTGATGCGGAGCTGACCGGTATTCTGCCCCGCCTCGGTATCGATCACCGTCTGGGTATCCCGGAAAACCCGCAGGGACGCGGTATTATCGAACGTCTCAACCGTTCTCTGGCCATGCGTATATCACGCCAGTTCGCCACCTACTACGGCACCGGTGCAGACCGTAGCACCGTTCGCAAGATGACCAAATCCCTGCAGTCTGCAACCAATGCGGTCAGTAAGGGTAAAGAACTGACAGCAAAACAGCAGCAGACACTGCGTGATCTGCCTTCGTGGGAATCGCTGATTGAACACATTGAGGCCGGTGTGGAATGGTACAACAACCGTCCGCATGAGTCGCTGCCGTTGCGCGGAGATGGTGAGCACTTCACCCCTGCGCAGTTCCGCCGCTATAAGCTGGAAAAGGAGGCGACGGAGATCGAACGGCTTTCAGATCTGGAGCTGCGTGAGATGTTCATGCCGCAGATAGAGCGTACCGTCAACCGCTGTGAAGTCCGTTTATTCAATAACCTGTATTACTCTGCTGAGCTGAACAATGAGCACGGTAATAAAGTGCTGGTTAATTACGATATTCACGATGCAACCCGAGTGGTTATTCGTCGCCTGGATGGTTCCTTTATTTGTGAGGCTGTCTGGGATGGTAATAAACAGCAGGCATTCCCAGTCACTGCCGAATATCACCAGCGCCAGCAGCGTATCAAAGGGATGCGTCAGCGCGGTGAGGAAAAAGTCCGCCTCGCCGAGGCCGAGAACGTCCATACCCTGCCAGCCCCGGCAGAGCAGGAATGGCTGCATGGCAACGTTTATCGCCCCACGCGTGGTGCAACACCGGTGGCGCTGGCGGAAATGGAGGAAGCGGAATACAGCGAAGACGAGTACTTGAATAACTCGCTGGATATTCTGGAGTCAAATAAACGTAAAAACGCGATTTAACGCTATTTAAATACCCTTCAAATAATGGAGTGAATTATGTCTGAGGTGAATATTTCCGATATTCGCGAGGTTCTGCGCAACCTTGTTGATGGTACCCGTTTTACTTTTGCTCAGGTTGCCCGTGAAACCGGCTTATCAACCGGTGTGGTCAGTGGCTTCATGAACAACAAATATGCCGGTGATAATGACCGCGTCGAGAAGGCCCTGCAGCGCTGGGTCAATAAACAGCATTCTGCAGCAGAACTGCCGGAACCGCCGCGCTTTATTGAGACGCCAACCGTTAAACAAATCTGGACAGCCTTCCGCTATGCACATCTGACGGAGTGCATCGGCGTGGTCTGCGGTAACCCCGGTGTCGGCAAGTCAGAAGCTGCCCGCGAATATCGCCGCAGTAACGATAACGTCTGGATGATAACGATCACCCCTTCATGTGCCAGTGTGCTGGAGTGCCTGACCGAGCTGGCCTATGAGCTGGGGATGAATGATGCTCCACGCCGTAAGGGACCGCTGGCCCGTGCACTACGCCGCCGTCTTGATGGCACTCAGGGCCTTGTCATCATTGATGAAGCCGACCATCTGGGTGCAGAAACGCTCGAAGAGCTGCGACTGCTGCAGGAGGCCACCCGCGTCGGACTGGTGCTGATGGGTAACCACCGCGTCTACAGCAACATGACCGGCGGTAACCGTACCGTTGAGTTCGCCCGTCTGTTCTCCCGTATCGCCAAGCGCGTCGCTATTAACAAAACCAAAAAGGCCGATGTGGCCGCGATTGCCGACGCCTGGCATATCACCGGCGAAAAAGAGCGCGAATTGCTCCAGCAGATTGCACAGAAGCCAGGCGCACTGCGTATCCTCAGCCACTCCCTGCGGCTGGCAGCGATGACGGCTCACGGCGCGGGGGAAGCTGTGAGCGAAAGCTACATCCGCAAGGCACTGCGTGATCTGGATCTGGATGTTGATGTCTCAACGTTATTGCGGGGGTAGCGGTTTATGGAAAGCAGCAAAACAGTGAAATGTACCCGATGCCGGAATGTTCACAAGGAAAGCGAACGCTTGAGCGTCCGGGACAAGTCTTATCAGGGCATCAAAGTATTCGTTCTTCTCTGTCCACGCTGCGGTGGAAAGAGCTTCTATGACCTGACGAAGGAGGGTTAAGAGCATGATTACTGAACGTATTGCTGAGCATGTTGGAATGGCCACCGCTGCGCAGGCATGGCTGCAGGCGCGCGGTAGTCGTGTTACGGAGATGCGGGTGTGGATGCGCCGCCCGTGTCTGGAAATCACCTGTCCGCCAACTGAGCTGGTGAACAGGGCTAATCATCTGATTGAACGTTGCCCCACCGGGACCCGTTCCGTGTGGATGGCCACCCTTGAAGGCTGTCATGTTATCTGGAGGTAGGTATGGAAAAGCGCCGTATGTGGACTAAGCAGGAAATTCAGTTCGTTCGTGAAAATGCCGGAAAGCTGACGTCACAGCAGATTGCCGACAGGCTTAACCGCACCCGTCAGGCTATTCAGTCTCAGGCTAACCGCTGGGGCCTGTCGGTACTTGTTCAACCAGCAGACGCACATGATGCTTATCTTTGTCGTGAGCTTTATAAAGAGGGACTGACCATTCCGGTTATTGCCGAAAAGATGGAATTAAGTCGCCGGGTTGTTTCGAATATTGTTTTTTCAGAATGCTATTAATTCAGTGAGGCTTTGATGAATACTTTAAATACCATCCCGGAAGGTTACCGGATTAACGCTCAGGGGCATTTAGTTCCTGAATCACAGATTAAACCGCTGGATAAGCTGCGTGATGAACTGGTTATCAGTGTTGTTGAAGCAGCCCGCCTGCAGCGTCAGTCGCTGGTCGAGTTCAAGCTCGGCTCTATGGCAAAAGTCGATGATTTTGTTGACCTTTCAGCGGCAGAGTTTGGCGTGGAATATGGCGGCGCTAAGGGTAACGTCACGCTACCCAGTTTTGATGGCCGCTATAAGCTGGTTCGTGCTGTGGGCGAGCATCGTATCTTTGATGAACGCATCCAGGCGGCAAAAAAGCTGATTGATGACTGCATTCATGAATGGTCTGCCGGGGCTGACGAAAAGATTATGGCGATGGTCGATCATGCCTTTCGCGTCAATAAACAGGGACGGATTGATATCAATCAGGTGCTCAGCCTGCGTTCACTCAATATTGACGATGCCAAATGGAATGAAGCGATGGACGCCGTCGCGGATGCGATTCAGGTCACGGGAACCAGTCAGTACCTGCGTTTATATGAGCGTCAGGATAATGGCACTTATAAGCAGATATCGCTGGATTTAGCCAAGCTCTGAATATTCGTTAATTAACTTTGTTTAATTTCCGGCGTCAGCGCCGTGGGGTTGCTCACGCCGAAAATCAGTAGGGACATATTATGAATCCGAAAACAAAAGGTATTTTTGAGGCTGCATTCGCCAAATGGGGATTTGAATCTCAGGTGCTTGTTCTTTCCGAAGAAGCCAGCGAATTATCAGCTGCCTGCTCACGTTTTCTTAACCACAAAACGGACAGCAGCAAAGTGGCCGAAGAAGCGGCAGACGTCGAGATCATGATTGAGCAACTGCGCCATAACGGGATGGGCCCCATGATTGACCATGAAAAACATCGCAAGATGGCACGGCTGGCGCAGATTGTGGGCGTGGAGTCACAGCCTGTCAGCCCCTTTGGGCCATCCGTTCTGGGCCTGCTGGAGGAAGCCAGCGAGCAGATGGGCCTGGCTGAGACCCTCTATCGCGACACCAAAACTAGTAATCGCTATGCCGCAGCCCGTGCCCGTATGGCCGTCAGTCTGCTGATGCAGGCGGCTCAGAAGATGATACGCGAGCAGCAGTATGCCGAACGTATGCAGGTGGAGGATAAATCTCATGGTTGATTTAGAGCAGATTAAAGCTGATATCGCAGCCCGTAAGGCGATGCCCGAATGGGGGCCTCAGACTTCTATCGAGCGCATCAGGACTATCAATGCCACGCTTCCCAGCTTTTCTCTGAAAACGGTTGAGACTCTTGCAGAGATGCTGGAGAAGAGCCAGCTTGCTAACGCAGCTCAGGACGACCATATCAACCAGCAACAGGATCGCATCGACCAGTTGGAGAAGCGGAACGCCGAACTTGGCAAATACGCCAGGGAGCTGGAGTCCCGCACCGTGAAGCTACCGAAGTTAAAAATGCTTGAGGACTATCTCGCAGAAGTAGCCATTGAAGAGCGGAAACAAATTTTGGTTGGCGTGAAACTTGAGTTTCATCGCGCGCTGGCCACCGCTGGCATCAAGTGGGAGGTCTGAATGATGGAGACGATGAAACCAGAGGGGCCGTTTGTCCTCATGACTTTCGAGGGCGATGACATTCTTTTCGATGAGCGCGGCATCGTGATGATGAACGGTAAGCCTAAATGGACAGGCGTTGCTCGCCTGTATTTTGAGAGCGACCTTGGCGAGCATAAAGCCAAATACTGGACGCGAGAAATCATAGATGCCTACACATTCAATACCATAGACGAGGCTACAACACAGCTCTGCAAGCTGAAGAATCCGCACTTAATCAAAGTACGCAGACTGTCTCGGGAGGTTGCACAATGACCCGCTCAAATGCAATCCAGATTATCCATATCGCCAAAGGCCAGCTGGCGCTTGACGATGATACCTACCGTTCCCTGCTGGGGGCGGTAGTTCCGGGCAAGTCGAGCTGCCGCGAGATGACCATCATCGAGCTGCAGAGCGTCATTCAGGCGCTGGAGGCTAAGGGATTCAAAAGCAAACCTCAGCGCCGCTCTATGCGCCGCATGTCTGCCCCGTCAGACGTGAGCCTGAAAATCCGCGCGATATGGAAAACGATGTTTAACGAGGGTTTTATCCGGGATGGTAGCGATATTGCGCTCGACCGTTTTGTCCGGCGCCAGACTCGCATCCGTAATGGCGGCGCTGGCATCTCCAGCCTGGAATGGTTGCGCGGTGATGCCGAAGCGAATTTCCTTGAGAGCCTGAAGCAATGGCACATCCGGGCGATGAGGGAGGCTATGTTGGCGCACCACGTCCGGTTCCCTGCAAACCCGGTCACTGGCGAAGAAAGCCGGGACTATGACACAATATGCAGCGCTTACGCTGACGCAGCCAGAAGGTGGATAAAATGAGTGACGATCTCTTTGGTGACGTGCAGGACGACAGCATTCTGGACCATATTGATGGTGAGATGGAGCGTTCCCGCTTTCCCTCGTTGTTGGCTGAACTGAACGTGTTATTGCGTAAGGAACTTGAGCGCTTTGGATATGACCCGCGCCATTCCATTGAGCTGGTCGCCGCCATCAGCAGTAAAATCGGCGGGATGCAGGTTTACTTTCCTCGCGGTCAGGTGCTTGAGCAACTCGTCAGGGATATGCGTATCTGGCGTGATTTTCAGGGTAACAACATCCCGGAACTGGTTGAACGCTACCAGGTCACCTACAAAACGGTGTATAAAGCTATCAAACGGATGCGGCGTTTGGAGTTGCAAAAGCGACAATACAGTTTATTCGACAGGGAGTAACTTATGAAACTGATAGCTAATTTGTTGTGCATAGGATTCATTATTTGGGTTGTTTCATTTTTCGTTAAAGCCGAGAAAAAAGAGCTTCCGTCTAATGAGGTTTTGATTTCCCAATTCGATAATATGGAAGTCTTTAATAAAGACGAATGGAAAAAAGGGAGCGTGGTAGAAGGTGTGCAAGTATATACTGCTCGTACAGATGATAAAATCACCAAAAGCTCATGGCTACTCGGTGTGAAGCAAGTGGGATTAATTGCAATTTCTGATAAGAATGATTCTGCACTTGAGAGTATTTCTGTATTAGCTTCATGTTACAAACTCGTAAAAGGAGTTTTGGGACGTGATGATAAAGGCGATTTCAAAGTTGTTGAGGATACCTTCAGAACGGCCATATCATCTGAACCTATAGACAATACACGTAGTGACACAGGTGTGATTGATGGGTATCGGTTTAAAGTGCAGATGGGGCCAGTCGCTGCGAATTTAAATTCATATTCCTGCTCAATCAAAGAAAAGTAGTTATTGATAAATTTCAATGAAGCCGGTAAATCCGGCTTTTTTTATGCCTGCCGCAAAATGAGAAGGAACCCAAATTTACCTTCTTCCTTGTGAAAGGTGTAGGCATGACAACAACATCATTTTCCCTCGCTTTTTTACACGCCCTCGCTTTCGTTCTTGCCCGCGAAGGCGGTTATGTTAATGACCCGACAGATAAAGGCGGCGAAACCAAATACGGTATTTCCGATAAACGCGACGGTCTTGCTGACGGTAAAGCCGACGTCGATGGCGACGGCAAACCCGATACCCGAATTAAGGACCTGACCGAAGAACAGGCCGGGCAGATTTATTTCCGCGATTACTGGTATCCGGCTTATTGCACTGAGTGGCCAGACGGTATCTCACTCTTTGTCTTTGATTCCTCCGTGCAGCATGGTGCTAAAAAAGCGATCCAGCTCCTGCAGGATGCCGTGGGCGTCACCGCTGATGGCATTGTCGGGCCCAAAACCACCAAAGCAGTTATCGGTGCCGATGCCGAATGGCTGCTGACCCGCTGTTTTCTGCGCCGTTCCCGCTATTACGCCGAGATCATCAAAGCCAATTCTTCGCAGGGCAAATACCTCAATGGCTGGTTTAACCGTCTCGATGAGCTGGCGAACGCCTGTCAGGAGGTCATCGGTGGTCAGGTCTCGGTCCCCCGGAGCTGAGCATGGGTAAGGGCTGGGATTCATCGTTACGCGCGGGGCGGCGGGACCGTCTCCGTCAGGAGGTGCTTCACCGGGTTGCTGGTGGTCCTCCACCCGTTCCACAGGACTACACAGGCTGCGACGGCACTCATGCCAGTTATTACCGCAGAGGCTGGGACTCCGTCGATACAAGAGACATCGTCTGGCAGTGCCAGCGATATAAGGAAAAACATCATGTTTAAATCGTTGAATACCGACTGGCTGAAGCTGAAATTGCTCTGGGTGTTTCAGTCCGGCTGGACGGTGACCACCCTCGCGAGTCTGTCTCTGCTGTTCTGCAGCTTTGCTGGCCGTCAGGCGTTTATTGTCTGGTGGCTGACCTTTGCCGGTGTCCTGTTAATCGGTGCAAGCGTATGGCTTGGTAATCTCCCGTACCGTCTGCTGCAGCCGGGCAATTCTGCTCGTCGGTGGTCAGGTGTGTTGTCATGGATAATCTGGGGGGCTGGTTTCCTGTTGTTGGCCGTGGCACCCGCTAACGTAAAAGACCCGTGGATCCTGCTGTTTAATCCGCTGGCTGGACTGACTGCCTTCCTTCTCTGGTTATGGGCTTCACATAAGGAGCCGTTCAAATGGATCCGATAACCCTTTCCACAGTGGCCTCCGTTCTGCTCAAAGCCGGGCCTTCTCTGGTCCGCACTGTCGGTGGCTGGTTCGGTGGTGATAGTGACACGGCGAAAGCAGCGGACTCGGTGGCCAGCATCGTCGAGGCCGTCAACAGTGCCATTAATCCCGCCGACCAGCAGCGTGTTCTGGAGCAGAAGCTGGCGCAACTCCCGCCTGAGCAACTCGTCCAGCTTGAAACCTTAAAAGTACAGCTGCAGCAGTTCCAGCTGGAGCGGGACAAAGCGCAGATGGCTGACCAGCAGGCGGCACACCATGAGCAGCAGGAAACCATCCGCAACGGCGACAACGCTACTGACGAATATGTCCGCCAGACCCGCCCGCTGATGGCCCGTCTCTCCCTCTACAGCAGCATCGCTTACGTGATGGTGATGTCACTGGGTCAGCAGGCTGGTGCAGTGGCAGGGGCTTTCGGCCATGCGTTTTCCATGCCCGCACCCGACTGGGATATTTCGCTGATGCTGGCGACCCCGGCGCTGGGTTATCTGGGTTTCAGGACGCTGGATGGCTTCGCCCGGTACAGCAAATCCAGCAAACACAAGGTCATGGTGGGTAAATGACTAAAGCGTTTGATCGCGCCAGCGACCTTGAAATGGAAGAGCGCGAACGGCTGTTAAACCAGCATTTAAAGCGCGTTAAAGAGCTGCCGGATGAGTACGGGTTCTGTAACGACTGCGGCGCAGCGATTCCGGCGAAGCGACTCCGGGCGTTGCCGTACGCAGCGACCTGCTTCACCTGTCAGGCCATCAGAGAACATAAGGGGAAGCATGGGCTGGGAAATCATTAAGGGTAACTGGGCGATCATCTGGGCGCTGTTTATGTCCGCCGTGAACGTTATTCAGCTCCTGCTGGCCAAAACCTACGTCAAACGTGAGGAGCTGGACTTATTGCGTACCCGTCTGCAGGGCATCGAAAACACTATCGCGGGGCTTCCGAGCCAGAAAGACCTTCACCAGCTGCAGCTGGAGATGAGCAATCTGCGGGGTGATTTACGGGAACTGGGCCCGGCTATTCGCCAGGTAAAACACGTCAGCGATCTGCTTCTGGAAAATGAGCTGAAGGAAAAATAAGAGGTGACTATGCGTGACATTCTCGACCAGGACCAGCGCCTGGTTATTCTGCGATCCCTTGTCGAATGCGGCGACAGTGCCAACGAGTCAATTCTGCAGACGTGCCTGCAGACGTATGGCCATCGTGTTTCCCGCGATATCGTGCGCACGCATCTGGCATGGCTCCGCGAGCAGGGTCTGGTCAGTCTGACGGACGTCTCCGGCTGTTATGTTGCGGAAATCACCGGTCGCGGTGATGACGTCGCCAGCGGTCTGGCCACGGTGCCTGGGGTCAAAAAGCCCCGCGCGAGGGGATAACGATGGCTAAGACTAAACCTTACACCGAAGCACAGCGGCGTATTTTTTATCAACTGGCCGCAGTGATGGTTTGCTCAGAGATTGAGTCTCAGGTTATCGCGCCGTTCAGCGAGAAAGAGACCGGAAAACCTTATGACCGCAGCTCCCCAGATAGCTTTACCAACACGTTTCTGAACAAAAATCCGGAGTTCAAACGGGCATTCGAAACACTGGGCCGGGCCATCGCCAGAGAGCGGAAAAACCAGCTTCAGATGGCAAAGGCAGCAAGGAGCAAACATGGCAGTTGAGAAAACGACCCGTGGTCGCCCCTCAAAAATTGACCTGCTTCCGGATGGTGTTCGCGACCAGTTGCACCAGATGCTGCGTGAGAAACGCCACACACAGGAGGAAATCCGCGAGGCCATCAACGAGCTGATTGATGGCCATAATCTACCGGACGATATGAAGCTCAGTCGAACCGGCCTGAACCGCTACGCCAGCAAAATGGAGGCGTTCGGCGCTAAGATCCGCGCCTCCCGCGAGATGGCCGAAATCTGGGCGGCAAAACTTGGGTCTGCACCATCCTCCGACGTGGGGAAATTACTGCTTGAATTCGTCAAAACGATGGCCTTTGAAACCTCTATGTCCCTTGCTGACGGTGCTGACCCGGTAGAGCCGAAGGCCCTCGGCCAGCTGGCGCTGGTTGCTCAGCGTCTGGAAGCGGCAGCGATGGCCAGCCACAAACGTGAGAAAGAGATCCGCCAGGCATTCGCCGAAGAAGCCGCTGCGCAGGCGGAGAAAATCACCAAAAGTGCCGGGCTTTCTGCGGAAACTGCCGCTGATATCCGTCGCCAGATTCTGGGGATCGTGTGATGAGCGAACATCTTTCAGCGCAGGAGCAGTTACGTAATCAGTCTGCCAGTGCCATTCTGGCGGGCGAGTTCGACGCGGATCAGGTGCTGCTGCCGTATCAGCGCCGGTGGATTGCGGATACATCCCAGCTCAAGATTGCTGAGAAATCCCGTCGTACCGGTCTGACGTGGGCGGAAGCCGCCGAGGCCGCGCTCAGCGGGTCAATGTCACAGGAAGCCGGAGGAACCGACACCTTCTATGTCGGCACCACCAAAGACATGGCGCGTGAGTTTATCGACGCCTGCGCCATGTGGGCGAAGGCATATAATCTCGCGGCCTCCGCGATTGGCGAGGAGGCACTGGAAGACGACGACAAAGACATTCTGGTTTATGTCATCAACTTTGCCAGCGGCTTCAAAATCAAGGCGCTGTCATCCAACCCGTCGAACCTGCGCGGTATGCAGGGTAACGTCATCATCGACGAAGCCGCATTCCAGAAAGACCTTGCAGCCGTGCTGAAAGCGGCGCTGGCGCTGACCATGTGGGGTTCAAAGGTCCGTTTGATCTCCACCCATAACGGTATTGAGAACCTGTTCAATACCATCATCACCGACAGCCGCGCGGGCAAGAAACGTTACTCTGTTCACCGTATTGATATCGAGCTGGCCATCAGCGAGGGGCTGTATCGTCGTATCTGCCAGGTGACGAAAAAGCCCTGGTCACCGGAGGCCGAGGGGGAGTGGCTGGCGAACCTCCTGAGCGATACCGCTACCGAAGAAGACGCCCGCGAGGAATACTACTGCGAGCCGAAGAACGGCGGCGGCACCTATCTGGCCCGCTCCATCCGTGAGCGAGCAGCGAGAGGCTCCGGTCCCGTTCTGCGCTTTACAGGTACGGCTGCGTTTAATGCCATGCCGGAAATCATCCGCGCACTGGATATGCAGGAATGGCTGGATAAGGTGGTGCTGCCAGTGCTGAACACGCTCCCGCAAAACCTCCGCCACTGCCTCGGCGAGGACTTTGCGCGATCGGGCCATCTGACCGTCTTTGCGCCGATGACCGTCAACGATGACACCACCCGTACCGTGCCTTTTCTGGTCGAACTGGCCAATGTTCCCTACAAGCAGCAGGAGCAGGCGCTGTTCTTTATCTGTGACCGGCTACCGCGCCGCGACGGTATCAAGCTCGATGGCCGGGGGAACGGTAACTATCTGGCCGAGCAGGCGGCGGAGAAGTACGGGGCTGAGGTGGAGGTGGTTATGCCGTCCGTCGCCCACTATCGCGAGAACATGCCGCGCTTCAAGGCGGCGTTTGAGGATGATGAGCTGGTGTTGCCGAAGCATGAGGACGTTATCAGCGACCTCGGGCAGATTGTCGTTCAGCGAGGGGTGCCGGGAATTGATGACCGGGAAAATACCGGCAGCGATGGCCACAAGCGTCACGGCGACAGCGCGTATGCAATCTTCCTGGCATTTCTGGCCAGCAAAGAAGACTGTCAGCGCTATGAACTGCACCGGCTTAACAACCCCCAGCAACAGCGCAACAGCGACAGTCGGCGTCAGTTGCGTATTACCCGTGGCCTTAAAAATCAGCGAGGACTGCTTTGATGCTGAAGAAACTCTCCGGTGCGATCCGACGCCTGCTTAACCCGGCAACCGATGAAACCGTCGCCGTTAATGAAACCGACATGACCCAGCCCGAGGCGAGGGCCAGACGCGCCAGCGTCAGGTCCCCCTCAGCGGGTATCAGCGTAGCGAGCACCTTATCCCCGGCGAGATTAGCTGGGGTCCTGCGCAATGTAACCGAGGGAAACGCACGGGACTATTTCATCCTTGCTGAAGAGATGGAAGAGCGTGACCTGCACTACGCCAGCGTTCTGCGTACCCGCAAGCTGACCGTCGCCGGTATTCCTCCTGCAGTGGAAGCGGCCAGCGACGACGAGCATGACGTACTGCTGGCTGATGCGGTCCGCGATCTTGTCGAACAGCCGCAAATCCCGGAGTTGTTATTTGATCTGCTTGATGGTCTCGGTAAAGGCGTTGGGGTCTGCGAAATCCTGTGGAGTACCCGTGATGGCTGGATGCCGCGTGATTATGAATGGGTTGACCCGCGGTTCCTGAAGCCTGACAGCGACACACTGCGTGAGTTCCGTCTGCTGACCGACGAACAGCCTGTAGACGGCATCCCGCTGACGCCAGGTAAGTATGTTATCCATTATCCCCGCCTGAAGTCCGGTCTGCCGCTGCGTAACGGTCTGGCCCGTCTGGTAGCAGTCATGTACATGTTGAAGTCCTTCACCGTGCGTGACTGGTGGGCGTTCGCGGAAAAATTCGGCATTCCGATCGTCGTCGGAAAGTACGGGAATAATGCCACCGATGAGCAGATTAAGACCCTCATCGATGCTATCGCTTCCATCGCCTCCGATGCCGGGTGTGCCATTCCGCAAAGTATGCAACTGGATATGCAGGAAACCGCCAGCCGCAACAATGGTGGCGCTCTCTTCAAAGAAATGGCGGAATGGTGCGACGCCCAGACCAGCAAGGCTGTCCTGGGTCAGACCATGACAACTGATAACGGCAGCTCCCGGTCTCAGGCTGACGTGCATGACCGGGTGCGAATGGATATTGCCCGCTGGGATGCCCGCCAGCTGGAAAACACCATCAATGAGTTTCTGGTACGTCCGTTTATCCAGTTCAACTACGGTCCGCAGGAAAAGTACCCGCGTGTGAAGCTGGCTATCAGCGAGCCAGAGGACCTCAAGGCGTTTGTCGATGCGCTTATCCCCCTGGTTGATCGTGGTCTGCGGGTGCAGGAATCCGAGGTCCGGGACAAGTTCGGGCTGGCGGAGCCTGAGCAAGGCGCTGCCGTTCTCTCGCCATCCAACAGTTTCTCTGCCTTCAGCCCCGCACCGGCGCTGAACCGCGAGCAACTTGCCCTTAACCGTGCGCAGGACGACGAGATTGACGTGATGGCCAGCGAGGCGCTGAAGGACTGGGAGCAGACCGGCGACGCCTTTACCAGTCCGGTGCTGCAGCTGGCGCAGGAAGTCGGGAGTTTCGAGGAGTTTCTGGCGCGTCTGCCGGACCTGCAGAAGACACTGGAGCCTGCAGCGTTCGTCGAGCAGCTGGCGATGCTGAGCTTTAAGGCGCGGACACTGGGAGATGCGAACGATGGCTAAGGCTCCCGATATTATCCCCAAAGAGGCGCTCGCCTGGCTGAAGTCGAAAAAGTTGACGCCGGGTTTCGATTACCGTGATGTGTGGAAACAGGAGCATAGCATCGGTTTCACCGTGGCGAAGATGACGCAGCTTGACCTGCTCTCTGACGTCAAAGCGCTGGTTGATGAGGCAATGGCCAGCGGCCAGTCGTTCGCTGAGTTCCGCGAGGTGCTGAAACCCCTGCTGGTGAAGCGTGGATGGTGGGGACAGCAGATGATGGATGACCCGCTGACAGGTGAGACAAAGCCGGTGCAGCTAGGCAGCGATCGTCGTCTGCGCACTATCTATGATACCAACATGCGCACCGCCCGCAGCGCCGGGCAATGGGAACGCATTGAGCGCACCAAACGCGCGATGCCGTATCTGCTCTACACGCTGGGCCCATCACGCGAGCACCGCGCCGAGCACCTGAAATGGGCGGACCTCTGTCTGCCCGTTGACGACCCGTTCTGGCAGACGCATATCGGCCCCAACGGCTGGGGGTGCAAATGCGGGGTCCGTCAGGTCAGTAAATACGAGTACGATCAGCTGCAGAAAAATGGCGTACCGCGCAACGTGCAGCAGCTCGATGACAACGGTCAGCCGACTGGGCACATTATCCGCCAGACCGTCCCGGTCCGCACCGAAGCGCCGCCCGTCAAACGGGTGAAGTGGGTTAACAAGCGCACCGGCGAAGAGGAGATGGTGCCCGAAGGAATTGATCCGGGTTGGGACTACAACCCCGGCATGCGCCGTCAGACCGAACTTGAGCGCCAGCTTGCCGCGAAACAAAGCGCCTTCGACAGTGATAATGAAACGAGGCGGTAATCCGCCTCAAACGCGCTCAGAGACTTTACCGGCATTTGTGGTACGATGATTCTCTAAAAATTTTTTAAACGCGCTACGGCGTTTTTGAACGTGGTTTGAACGGGGGCTGATACGATGGCAGTACTACAAGGGCTAAAACTTGAATCGACGATAGTATTTGCTGAATCTGATGGTGAGGCGTGCAGATATGAAATTTACCAGGACCTTGATGCCAATGGTCGCTTTGGCGCACATATTTATCTTCTCAAATATGTTGAAGGTCATGAAAAAGAAATGCCGTTTAATACAAAGTTAACTGGAGCGATCACGACCAGAAAAGTAAAAACTTGGGTATTTGCCAAAGGTATTAATTGCGAAAATTGTTCTTTTCTTCCAGAGGCCGAAACCTTCATTCGTGAGTACCATAACCAGAACTGGTTCAGCATCAGAAGTTTATTATCCCCTCTTTAGTACCCTTTAAATACATGGAAAACGGTTAATCCGCGTTCCTCTATCACATCGAAGACACTGTCCGTCAGTTACCTTTAACGACGGACAGCACCATGCCAAAGCCTGCAACACAACTCGAATTTCTGGCCCTGTGCTTCGAACTTCCCGACCTGTCGGATGCCAGCACGCCGCTGCCGGAATGGTTGCCGATGATACCTGCGGGCACCTTTACTGGCCGGGATGGCCGTACGTGGGTAAACGACAATCCGCAGGCCATCATTGCCACGTCCTTTCGTTACCCGACGTTGCCGTTTGATGCCGAACACTCCACCGAGCTGCTTGGCCCTAAAGGTGAAGAAGCTCCGGCTTATGCATGGATTGATGCGATGCGTGTCAACGCTGATGGCAGTATTGACGGTCATATCGAGTGGACGCCAGACGGCGAAGCGCTCGTTCGCGGTAAGAAGTACCGCTATTACAGCCCGGCTTTCCGTCATTTCCCTACTGGTCAGGTCTCGCATCTTTCCAGCGCTGGCCTGACCAACAAACCCAACCTGTATTTACCTGCTCTTAACTCGGAGAACACCATGCCTTTACCTGTGCAGATTGCCACGGCACTGGGTCTGGCTGAGACCGCGTCGGTTGACGATGCCGTATCAGCGATCCAGACCATCAAGAACAGCGAGCAGACCGCGCTGAACCGTGCTCAGAACCCGGATCTGACGAAGTTCATTCCGCAGGAGACCTATCAACTGGCGCTCAACCGCGCTCAGACAGCGGAAGATCGCCTCAAGACGCTGGATGAGAAGACGGCCACCGCGCTGGTTGACGATGCCGTGACCGCCGGGAAAGTCGCGCCCGCTAACCGCGATATGTATCTGGCCCTTTGCCGCAGTGAAGAAGGCCGTCAGCAGTTTGCCGAGTTCGTGAAAACTGCGCAGCCGCTGGTCAATCTGGACCCGTCCAAAGGCATAGAGAACAAGGGGCAGCAGACCACGTTGACCGAAACTGAGCTGGCGATATGCCGCAGCATGGGTCTTACCCAGGAAGAGTTTCTCGCCGCTAAACCGAAACAGGAGCAATAAGAATGCCGCAACCGTCAGCAGAAATCCTGCACGCGCTCACCACCTCCCTGAGCGCGGCTTTCACCCGAGGTCTCGCAGGTGTGACTCCGCAGTACCTGCGCATTGCCACCGAAGTGCCGAGCGGCTCCGCGTCCAATACGTACGGCTGGCTTTCGGACTTACCGACCATCAAAGAGTGGGTCAGTGAGCGCCAGTTCGCGCAGTTGTCTCAGTACGGCTACACCATCGCCAACAAGACATGGGAAAACTCGATCCGCGTCAAGCGTGAAAACATTGAAGACGACCAGATTGGCCAGTACAGCGTCATTGCGCAGGCATTCGGTCAGCAGGTTGCCGAGTTCCCGGATACGCTCAGCTTCCCGCTGCTGGTTGCCGGTTTCACCACCCTGTGTTTTGACGGCCAGAACTTCTTTGATACCGACCATCCGATGGCGGGCGGCACCTACAGCAACATTGTGGGTGATATCGCGACTGACAAAGGTGAGCCGTGGTTCCTGATTGATGAAAGTCAGGTGCTGAAACCCATCCTTTACCAGAAGCGCCGCGCCTTTAACTTCCAGGCACTGGATGACCTCAGCAGCGAACACACCTTCAAGAACAATGAGTTCCTGTATGGCGTGGATGGGCGCTGCAACGTCGGTTTTGGGTTCTGGCAGACCGCCTGCGGGTCCCGCGCACCGCTGACTGTCGCCAACTATGAAGCGGCGGTGAAGGTGCTGCAGGGCATGAAGCGCGATTCCGGTTCGCCGCTTGGGATCCGTCCGACCACACTGGTCGTGGGTCCGAACAACCGCGCCGCCGCGAAGAAGATCATCGACGCAATGCTGGTCGATGGCGGTAACTCCAACATCTATTACAAGGATGTGGAAATCGTCGACAGCCCGTTTATCACCACCCCGGCGTAATCGCCAGTCTGCGTTTTAAAACCGTTACAGCGGGCGTTAAACCCGCTGTAACCCACCTTTAAAGAGGATGGAACAGTGAGTGGAACGAAAGAAAAAGCAACGGGTAAGCAAAGCGCTAAAAGTCGCGCTGGCAAGGTTTCAGCGCCGGAAGTGGCACAGGCTGATGCATCTGACCTGCCGGGAGCTGAACGGTCAGTCACATTACCAGGGCATTACGTTGCGGTGGGTGCGTCCCCCGTCAGCCTGAAGCCTGGCGATGCTGGTGCGCCTCCGTCATCTGATGACGTCACTACCCTGACCGGGGATAACGTCAGCATTTCTGCGCCTGCAGTTCACATTTCAGCTGACCACCTTAATACCGTTCAGCGTGAATTAATGAACGTCGTTCTGGCGGCAGGTGGTCAGGACAGTGCTGTCACGCCAACCGTGCCTGCAACCGACGATGTTGTAGTGCTGGAGGTTCGCGCCAGACATGAGCGCGGGTTCTGGCGCTGTGGCCGCTTCTGGCCGCGTGAGCCGGTGCATGTTTTTGTCAGCGACGATCCCGATGGTGATAACGAGGCAAACGCGCTGGAGGGTGATGTGGTCGTGGAAAGCTTCATCAGCCATGAAACCGCAGAGCGCCTGAAAGCCGAGCCTCATCTGGTGGTGACGGTCCTGCAGACGGTAGCGGGGAAAGGCTGATGGGTATTTACGTTACCCGCGATGACCTGCTGGCCACAGATGGTTCGCTGGTCTGGAACATGGCCATCGACAAGGCAACGAACCAGCTCGACGAGACGAAGATAGCCGCGGCCATCGAGGACGCGGACGCGGAGATCAACTCGTTTCTGTCAAAGCGCTATCAGCTGCCGCTGAACATCACCACCGTTCCGCGCCCGCTGCATCGGGTAGCTGTGTCCATCGCCATTTACTGGCTGTCCGAGCGCGACAATCAGATCACCGACCTGATTCAGAAGCGCTACGACAGCGCCATCCAGACCCTCAAGGAGATGGCGAACGGCACGCGCGACCTCGGCCTGCCGACCGACACTCCGGCCCCGGAGACCGATAACGGCAGGATGATTGTTGTCTCCGATAACAAACGTCTGTTCACCCGCAACAACCTCAAAGGGGTGCTGTGATGGGGATATCGGTTGAGGTTATCGGCGCTGAGAAGCTGCAGCAGATGCGCATGGCCATCGAGAAGCTCTCCGACAGTTCGCTGCAGCAGGAGCTGCTGGAGAGTATCGGGGCTGTTGTGGAATCACAGACCCGCCGCCGCATCAGCGACGAGAAAACCTCACCGGCTGGCGAGCGCTGGGAGGAATGGTCCGAAGGTTACCGCAAGACCCGCAGCGGGAATCAGAGCCTGCTGCAGGGGAATGGCGATCTGCTCGACAGCATCCAGTACATCGTCGAGCGTGGCCGCGTTCGTGTGGGTTCGCCACTCAGCTACAGCGGCGTCCACCAGGTCGGTTTTGCAGGCAGCGTCCCGGTCAGCGCCCACAAGCGTCTCATTCATCAGGCGTTTGGCCGGGCGCTGAAGCATCCGGTCTGGCAGACCGTCGGTTCCCATACCCGCCAGATGAATATTACGCAGCGCGAGTACCTCGGGCTGTCCACCGCAAACAGTGATGAGCTGATGCACGTCATCGGCGACTTCTGGAAAGAGGTATTACCGTGAGTCATGAACGTCCGTCCCTGCTGACCACCGGCTCCACGGTCTCCGCCGCTGAGAACATAGTGGCGTGGCTGAAGCCGGAATTGCTGAACGAACCTCAGCAATACAAGCCTGACCGCGTCAGCGTCATCGAACGCCACATCGGCCAGTTCAGCACCCCGGCAGAGGTCAAGACCTACCTGACGGATCGTGATGGCTGTATCCGGCTGGCCGCGCTGCGCGTGCGCAATATCCGCGCTCAGGCGGGCGGCACTGTTGGCGATATCACCTGGGCGGCGTACGTCATGGCCACCGATGCATGGGGCTATACGCGCGATACCCGCTGCGAGGTGCTGGTCGGAAAGCTGGTTCGCCGTATTGTCCAGCGCGGAGCCGCTAACGGCATGAAGGCCGAGCGCCCGGCCACTTCCGTCAGTGCCGATAACATCTATTCCGGCGGGCTTAACGAGCTGGGCCTGACCATGTGGGCTGTGACGTGGGAACAGGAGTTCCGTCTGGATGATGAAATTGACCTCGCCACCCTCCCGGACTTCCTGCGACTGGGTGCAGCGCTGCAGGTCAGCGACGACACCGACCCCATTAAAGGCGTTATTAACGTAAGAGAGCCATAACGATGAAGAAACACATTAAGCCCGCCCGCGCGGGACTGCAGGTGCGTAAAGCCGATGGCCAGCACCTGAATCCCGAAGGGGAAGCGCTGCCTGTAAGTGCGTGGTGGCTGCGTCGCGAAGCCGAGGGTGACGTTGTTATCACCGATATCCAGGCTGAATCCGTAACCGAAACGGCTGAGCCTGTAACTGAACCGGCGGAAGCCCGCCAGACCCGAACCGTAAAGGAGAAGTGATATGTCGTCACTGGGTAATATTCCTGCTGATATCCTCGTCCCGCTGGTTTACATCGATATTGATAATTCTCAGGCGCTCGACAGCGCCCCGGCGCAGTCGCGCAAAATTATCGTCATCGGCCAGCAGAGTGCGACCGGCACCGCTGCCGCTCTGACACAAAACCGCATCACCAGCGACGGCACTGCTGACCAGCTTTATGGTAAAGGCTCCATGCTGGCCGGGATGCTCAAGACTTTGCGTAAGGCGAACAGCTATACCGAAGTGTGGGCGATGGGCCTGGCTGATATCGCTGCCGGTGCTGCCGCAAAAGCAGAGCTGGCCATTACCGGCCCGGCCACCGCTGCGGGTACGCTGGCCCTGCTGGTTAACGGTATCTCAGTGCAGGTCGGCGTCAGCGCTGACGCGACTGCGGAAGATATCGCTTCCGCCATCATTACCGCCGTCAACAAACTGCCTGACACGCAGGTCACAGCTGCGCTGAAAGCAGGCTCCACCACTATCGTCACCCTGACCACCAACTGGCAAGGCGCGACCGGCAATGCGATGGACGTCCGTCTCAACTACTACACCGGCGAGCAGACACCGGCTGGCGTTGCTGTTGCCCTGACCGCTTTTACCGGCGGCACCGGCACCCCGGATATTGCGGCGGTCGTCGCGGCGCTGGGCGATGACTGGTACACCGATATCGTGTTCCCGTTCAACGATACACAAAGCCTGAATACCATCCGGGATGAGCTGCTCGAACGCTGGGGGCCGCTCAGGATGATTGAGGCGCAGCTCTGGACCGCATTCCGGGGCACCCATGCCGAGTCGGGCACCTTTGGCGAAACCCGCAACGACTGGCTAATTTCCTGCCTCGGGACCAACATCGCCCCGCAACCGCACTGGCTGTGGGCGGCGTCCTACGGCGGCATCGCCTCCTACTATCTGGCCAACGACCCAGCCCGTCCGCTGCAGACGCTGGTGCTGCCGGGCATCCTGCCGCCGGTCAAAACGGTGCGCTGGGATATGCCGGAGCGCAACCTGCTGCTGCATGACGGCATCGCCACCCATTACGTTGACGCCAGCGACAACGTCTGCATCGAGCGTGAAATCACCATGTACAGCGTCAACCAGTATGGCGACGCCGATACGTCGTACCTCGACGTGCAGTCACCGGCGACGCTGGGGCGTATCCGCTACGTCATCAAAAACCGCTTCACCAACCGCTACCCGCGTCACAAGCTGGCCGGGGATGATGTGCTCGACCTGCTTGATCCGGGCCAGCCGGTGATGACGCCGAAGATTGCCCGCGCCGAGCTGCTGGATATCGCGCTGACTGAGCTGATTCCTGCGGGTCTGATTGAGGACTTCGACGACTACAAAGATACGCTGGAAGTGTATCTCGACGGCGACGACAAAAACCGCCTGAACTTTATCTGTCATCCGAACCTGGTCAATCAGCTGCGCGTGCTGGCCGGTCTTATCCAGTTCAAACTTTAAGGAGTCACTATGAGCATTCTGGGTATGGCGGCCATCCGTGTTAATGGCCGCGAAATCAAGACCGAGGGAAAATCCACCCTCAATCCGGGGGGCTATGCCCGTACCCAGCATATGGGTGGCGGCAAAGTCTGGGGGTACTCCCGCAAGATGGCGAGTCCCTCGATCCAGATGACCCTCGCTGCAGCGGAGGATATGGACGTTGTCGAAATCAGCAACTGGGAGAATGTCACTGTGATATTTGAAGGCGACAACGGCCTGACTTACATGATGACCGGCGCGGCGACGGCAGAACCAGCCACACTTGAGGAGGATGGTGGCACCATCAGCGCCAACTTTATCGGCACCAAACTGGTGAAGGTGTAAGTCATGGCGCAGATGAGTATCACCTTAAAACATGGTTACGTCGCCGGTAAAGGTACTGACGATGAGATCCTCTACAAAGAAGTTACCTTTCGCGAGCTGACCTCAAAAGACGTTATCGACGCCCAGCTTGAGGCGGAGCGCGTGGTCATCGGGGAGAACGGTAAGGCGGTGGCGTACTGCTCAGAAGTGCTGATGGGGCTGGCACTGCTGCGTAAGCAAATTCTCTGGGTGGGTGAAATCCCCGGCCCGCTGTCGCTTAAACAGCTTTACAGCTTCCACCCTGAAGACCTTGAGCTGCTGTCCAGCAGCGCGAGCAAAATGGATGACCTCGTGACGGAGACTGCTGGCCGGGGGCGACCTGATGCCGCTGGCGACGGCGCTCAGTAGTCTCATCGTCAATTTGTCCCAACGTTTTGATATGTCCTACCTGCAGCAGTTGCCTCTCCGGCAGCTGCTGCGCCTGACAGAGCAGCTGAGGAAGCAACATGGCAAACCGCCTCACCACTGAAATACTCATCAATCTTGCAGGTAACCTGACCGCCAAAGCCCGCCAGTACGGTGCCAATATGTCCGAGTTCGCCCGCACCAATCAGCGGGCAATGAACGTGGTTAAAGCCACGTCAGCCGCTGCGGGTCGTGCCATTGATGCAGTTGGTAATCGCTATACCGGCATGATTGCAGGTTTTGCCAGTGGTGCAATGTTGCGTAATTTCGCAGAAACAGATCGTCGACTGACCCGCCTGGGCATTTCTGCCGATAAAACAAAGGAGCAAATTACCAGTATTTACAGTGATGTGCAGGACGTCTCTATCAAAACCCGTATTGATGATAAAGAGCTTGTCGGCTTCCTGGAAACAGTCAATGCGATGACCGGTGATATTGAGTTCGGTATCAAAAACCTCAAGTCTGCCGCATTAACTATTGCTGGTACGGGTAGTAATGGTGAGTCTGTCGGCGCTCTTTATGCGCAGTTCCAGAAGTATGGTATCAACGACGACAAAAACTCCACGTTGGCTATGGATGTGCTTAACCGGCTAGGTAAAGAAGGTGCATATGAGCTAAAGGACCTGGCCGAAAAAGCGGTTCCTTCTCTTTCTCTTTATGCGGCTGCGGGTGGCCGAGGCGTAAAAGGAATCAAGGATGTCGGTGTGGTTATGGAATCGGCTATGGATGCAACGGGTAACCGTGATACAGCGGCAACATTAGTTGAGAACTTTATCCGTGAGGTCCAGAACCCGAAGGTTGTGGCTGCTCTCCGTAAAAAGAAAGTCGATATCGCCGATAAAAACGGCAAACTGAAATATTCATTGCCTGAAATACTCATGATGTTGTCTGAAGGCTCTGCAAGAGGGGGAAAAAAGAGTGGTAAAGGCCAGCTCGGCGAACTGATGGAAGTAGGCTTCACTCAAACCAGCCTCGACCTTATTTCAGGTGTTTCCAGTCAGAAAGGGCGGGAGAACCTGCGCCGTTACAATGCTGTTGTAGCAGATGGTGCATCCATACAGAAAGATGCAACTTATGCAGCCCAGGACTTTACATCTGCACTACAAAGCCTTAATACGACCTGGCTTAAGTTCGCTAATGGTAACTTGGCTGAGCCAGTGCAGGAGCTGGCAGACGCGATTAACTCAGTGGATCAGAAGACCGTCCAGAATTGGCTGGAAACCGGCAAGAATATTGCCATCGCGGTCGGTGGTGTTATCGCCGCCCGCAAAGCATTCCAGTTGGGTAAAGGTGCATGGGACTTGTTCGGCGGCGGAAAGTCTAAAGGCGTCCCCAAAGGAGTTTCAGACGTGTTCGGCTCAGGCGTGATGCCGGTCTATGTGGTCAATATGGGCTCGGCTGGTATGGGCGGAGGTCCTGATATTGGTGGTCCCGGAGGTGGAAAACCTCCGGGTCGAGGTGTTCCTGGGCGCGCTTATTCGGCTTTGGGATCTGCCTGGATGATCGGCCCGATGGCTGCAACTATCCCATTTCTTGATGAAAAACCAAACCTTACCGATGATGACAAAGCCAGCATGGTCAAATGGGCTCAGGACCGGGCCAAAGAACCGTCTGTCTGGTCTCGCTTTATGGATTTTCTCCAGCCACCTGCTGGCTATCAGGACCCGTCGCCGTGGGCGTCTATGCAGCCACAAAACCAGCCTGGCTATCCGTTCCTGCAACAGCCTGAGCTGAAAGGCAGCATCGAGGTCTCCGTTAAAGATGATCGGGTACAGGTGACCAGCGTTAAGGTCAATGCTCCCGGCGTCACCATGAGTGCCTCCAGTGGTGTCCGTAACATGGAGCAGCAGTAATGGCCACTAAATGGGAAGACCTCCGCGATGCCTCGTTCCGGGGCGCTCCTTTCTTTTTCCGCGACGTCGAGGGGACTGGCGGTCGCCGCGCTATCCCTCACGCCTACCCTAAAAAAGAGGTGGGCTGGACGGAAGACCACGGCGCGGTACTGACTCAGCAGCAGATTAACGCGATCCTGCTCGGCAGCGACTACATCGACCAGATGAACCGCCTGCTGGTCGCACTCAATACTGCCGGTCCCGGTGAGCTGGTGCATCCGTGGTTCGGTGTGCAGAAGGTTCAGGTGGGCCGCGTCTCTCATCGCCTTTCCACTGAGGAAGGCGGGATTGCCTACGTATCCTTTGAGGTGTACGAAGCTGGCGAGCAGTTGTTTCCGTCCGGCACCGAAGACACCAGCGCCACCACGCTCAGCGCAGCGGATAAGGTCAAGGAAGCGCTGGCCGGCGGCGATTATTTTGCAGCGCTTGATGGCGTCGGCAGCATGGTGGACACCCTGCTGGAGGATATGGAGGGATTTGTCACCAGCCTGCCGACTCTGCCGGATGCACTCAGTGAGTGGATGGACCGCCTCAACCGGTTTAAAGACCTCGCAGGTATTGTGGCCGCCGCACCTGGTGAAATGATCCGCGATATCACCGGCCTCATCAGCGATATGCAGGACCTGGTCTCTGAGCCGCCGTTCGCCCTGCGGGTCTATGACCAGCTGCGCGACAAATGGGAAGGCGACCGGGCCGCACAATCTGCAACCAAATCCCTGGTCGATAACATCAGCGTGAACACCGATACCGGCTTTGCCAGCAGTGTCACACCGGCATCGACGCCAGAGACCACGGCGGCGATGGAGACCAATATCGTTGACTTCCGGAAGCTGGTGATTATCTCCACGCTGGTCGCTCAGGCTGAAGCGGTGGCCACCGCGACCTTCGAGACCGGCCAGGATGCACAGAACACCGGCGACCAGCTGGCGGAGCGTCTCGGCGAGACCGCCGCAGAAGCCGTCGAAAGCGGTCTACGTGAGCTGTGGCGATCCCTTCGCGAGCTGCGGTTCGCCGTGGTCAATGATGTTCGCATCCGCAGTATCCAACTGCCGGAGCTACGCCGTGTCACGCCTGTCCGGACAGTGCCGGTGATGCTTCTGGCCTACCGCGAGACCGGCGACGCGGAGAACCGGGATGAGCTGGTGACCCGCAACCGGCTGCGTTATCCCTCCTTTATTACGCCTTCACAGACGATTGAGATCATCAGCAATGACTGAAGAGTTAACCCTGAACGTTGACGGCAAGGTCTGGGGCGGCTGGACGGACATGACTATTAACCGCTCGCTGGAGTCTGTCGCGGGCGAGTTCGATCTGACCGTCACCGCCCGCTGGTCTGCTGCTGCGCCGCGCTCCATAAAGCCCGGCCAATCCTGCACGGTTTCCATCGGCAGCGACCGCGTCATGACCGGCTATATCGACGACTTCATACCCAGCTATGACTCGGAAAACGTCTCCCTGCGCGTGATGGGGCGCGACAAGACCGGCGATCTGGTGGACAGCTCGGTGGTCGATAAGTCCGGCCAGTGGAAAGGTCTGAAGCTGGAGCAGCTTGCGGCCACCATCTGCAAACCCTACGGCATCGAGGTGGTTACTGAGACCGATACCGGCGAGGCGTTTGCCAGCATCACCCTGGAACAGGGCGAAACGGGCTTTGAACTGCTCGACCGTCTGGCCAAACAGCGCGGCGTTCTGGTGACCTCGGACGCTTACGGGCGGCTGGTCATCACCCGCGCTTCCACCCGGCGTGCGGGAGTAAGGCTCACCCTCGGCGACAATATTCTGGCCGCACGGGGGCGTTTCAGCTGGCGTGAGCGTGCCAGCCAGTACATCGTCAAGGGCTCTGCCAGTGCGGGCGGTGCGACGTGGGACGACCAGCCAGTGAAGATGGTCGGTGGACGCCAGACCGTTGTCAGTGACCCGGAGATCACCCGCTATCGTCCGAAGATTCTGGTCAACGAGGACAGCCTGACGGTCGGCGGTGCCAGTGCCCGTGGTGAGTGGCATAAGGCTTACGTGCTGGGCGAATCCAACACCACCGAAATCACTGTGGCGGGCTGGCGTGAAAACGGTGCTACAGGGCCGCTGTGGGATACTAACCGACTGGTGCCGGTGACCGATGAAATCCAGCAACTCGACGTCACCTGGCTGATTAAATCTGTGTCATTTATGGAAAGTGACAGCGGCCGTCTGACCGTACTGACACTGGCACCGCCTGAGTCGCTGGATATGCCCTCGCAGAAGGCGAAGAAGAAAGGCAAAAAAACATCCGTGGGGGTCACGTGGGACTAAAAGAAGCGAATTTCGGGCGTTCCTTTGCTGAGCTGGGCCGACGTCTGCGCCTTATGGTAGACCGGGCTCTGGTTCGTATTGTGACGGACAGCCTCGGTCGGCAGAACCTGCAGGTGCAGTCTCTGGCCGACGAGACCAATGACGACGTCGAGCGCTTCCAGAATTACGGGTTTTCCAGCGTTCCACCTGCGGGCTCTGAGGCGATAGTTGTCGCCGTGGGTGGACGTCGCGGCGGTCTGGTGGCCATCGCCGTCGAGGATAAAGGGAGCCGTCCCCGTGGCGGCGAAGAAGGCGACGTTATTCTTTATCATCAGGAAGGCCATATTATTCGTCTGAAAAAGAATGGCGTGATTGAAATAACAGGGAAGACGGTAAATGTGGTTGCCGAAGAGATCTGTGACATTATCGGTAAACAGATAAATATCACCGGCCCCACTTCTTTCAGTGAAGATATCCAGGTTCAGGGAAAAAGTTTCCTCGACCATATTCATAAGGATGGTGACGGTGAAAACACGACTAAACCCTTATGACCATCAGAATAAACTGGCACCTGCCCGCTGGCGGCGACATCGAGATTGAACACAATGGCCTTTCGTTTGACGAGGGCCTTGTTTCTTTGGTGTATATCTGCCTGTTTACTGATGCTCGGGCCGATACCAGCGACGAAATACCCGACGGCACCGATGACCGTCGCGGCTGGTGCGGTAATTCCTTCAGCGATTTTGAATGGGGCTCAAAGCTCTGGCTGATTGACCGTGAAAAGCTGACCGAAGAGGTCAGGCTCCGCGCGGAGAATTACGCCCGTCTGGCCATGCAACCGTTATTACGTTACGGCTATGCGCGAAATGCGCAGGTCATTGCCACTATTCCCCGTATTAACTGGCTGGCATTAACCATTATTCTCACCCGCCCGGATAAAACCGAGTTAACCGTCGAAATAAAGAAACGCTGGGAGGCGGTAGAAAATGGCTACATTTAATGTCCCGACGCTCCGCCAGCTTATTCGCGCCGGTATTCAGGATTTAGAGATTGCACTTGACCAGGAATTACCGATTGTCGGCGTTGAACGTGCGTTAAATACGGCTTTCAGCGGCGCTTTACGCGACGTGTACGATTATCAGACGTGGATTAAAAACCAGATTATCCCGTCAGAGCAGTCCGCCGACGAAACCATCATTGATACCGCCCGCTATGAGGGTGTGATTCGTAAGGCCGCATCCTATGCCAGCGGCCCGGTCACCTTCACCGGCACCCGACCGCTGCCGCTCGATACGGAGATGCAGACGCAGGACGGCATACGCTACCACGTCACCGCCACAAACGACCCGTCAGCGGGCAAAATCACCGTCACCGTGCAGGCCGACGAAACGGGCCTCAGTGGCAACCTGACTGCGGGTGACGTCCTGACCCTCATTTCTCCGGTGGCCGGGGTGAACAGTGACGGCGTGGTGGCGGATGCCGGTATCTCCGGCGGCGCGGACGTCGAGTCCGTGGCCGAGCTGCTGACCCGCCTGCTGTACCGCAAACGTAACCCGCCCACCGGCGGCGCGTTGCATGATTACGTTATCTGGGCCACCGAACTGCCGGGCATCAGCCGGGCATGGGCCTTTGACTGCTGGCACGGGCTGGGTACGGTGGGCCTTGCGTGGGTCTACGACCAGCGCACTGACATTATCCCGACCGGCACCGACCGTGAAGCCATGCAGCAATACCTGTTCCGCCATCAGGACCCGGCGACCGGGACTTACGTTGGCAAGCCTGGTGGTATCGAGGTCTGGCCTATCCCGCTGACGCTCAAGCCGGTGCCGCTGACCATCCGCGTCATCCCCGACACTGCGGCTATCCGTTCTGCGGTCACCCTGAGCCTGCAGGCGCTGTTCCGTTCGGTCTCTCCGGGCGACACACTGCTGCTCTCCGCCATCCGTACGGCCATCGGCTCATCGACGGGCGTCACCGACTACGAGCTGGACCTCACCACCAATCAGGCCAGCGAGAACTATGAGCTGCTGACGCTGGGGGCAATCACATGGCGCATCGTGTAGAGGACTGGCAGGACGTCCTGCAGCAGCTGATGCCACGCGGTAAGGCATGGCCGCGCGACCAGACGGCGGCGCTGACGTCACTGCTCCGGGGCTTCAGTTCCCGCCTGCAGCTGGCGGAGGCGAACGCGGATTTGCTGGTCACCGAGATGCGCCCGGAGACCACCGACCTGTTGCTGGCCGACTGGGAAGATTATCTCGGTCTGCCGGACTGCAACGCCATCCCGGATGGTTTTGACCGCCGTCGTGACGCCGTGGTGGAGAAGTATCACCGCAAGGGCGGGCTGGCTACCTGGCAGATTGAACAGGCCGTGAAGGATGCGCTGGGCTTCACCATTCAGGTGACGGAAATCCTGCCGCATCACGTCATGCGCGACATCATGTATCCGATTTATTCGCACAAATACCGCTACCTGCTGCAGGTGACGGTCACGGATATGCCGATGATCCGCTTTCGCAGTATCAGCAACGTCCTGACGCCGTTAATCAGCCTGCAGGCGCAGATACTGGAATGTTTTTTACGTCGTTACCGGCTCGCTGGCCACGATTATGATTTTCTTTACGAGGTTTAATTATGTATCACCTGGATAATGCCTCCTCCGTTCCTGATATGCCCGCCATCAAGCCGGTATTATTTACTGAGCGCCGCTGGTTTACCGAAGGCGGCGATGGCATTCAGCCGAGTTATCCGGGCGCGGACTGGTTTAATGCCATTCAGGCGGAAATGCTGAACGTGCTGGCGCTGGCCAATATCACGCCGGATAAAACGCAGCTGGACCAGTTTGCTCAGGCCATCCGTATTTTCTCCTCGGACTATATGCTGCCGCCGGGTATTCCGTTTGCCTGGCCGGGGGCGACAGCGCCGACCGGCTTTATGCTGATGCTGGGGCAGAGCTTCGATAAAACGGCATATCCGCGCCTTGCTGTGGCGTATCCTTCCGGCGTTCTGCCGGATATGCGCGGCCAGACCATCAAGTTTTTGCCCGCCTCCGGGCGTGCGCTGCTGTCTTATGAAGCCGATGGAGTGAAGGCTCACGCACACACAGGGAGCGTGGCCTCAACGGACCTCGGGACCGTGACCACCAGTAACTTTGATCACGGAACAAAGGCCACCAGTCTGGATAACGAACATGACCATGATGGTGGCCTGTTAGCGCCGGGGGCCGTCTGGGACCCGGATTACGTTGTCGGGTCAGATAATGACTCCCATCGTACGCGAAACAAGACCAGCAAAGCCCCGGCCCACGGTCATACCGTCGATATCGGCATTCATGGCCACATCGTTTATATCGGTCCTCATGCTCATGCTGTGACTATCAACAGCACCGGTAATACCGAGAACACCGTCAAAAATATCGCCTTTAACGCCATTGTGAGGTTAGCGTAATGTCATTCGAATTTTCTCAAAGCCCGCAGGCCATCTGGCTTTATCAGTATGACGTCGATGGTACTTATATTGGCTCCGTCTTTATGACTATTCCGGCAGGCACCGGTCTGCCAGCAAATACCACGCATATTCCCTGTGAGCCGGGAAAAGGCCAGACCGGCATATTTAAAAAGGGTGAATGGGAATATGTGACTGATATTCGCGGGACACGTTTCTGGAATATTCACGGTGCCGGTTTTGTTATTTCCTCCCTGAGTGAATCCTTACCTGAATGGGCCATCACTATCGAGCCACCGGTCGTGGCTGCGGGTTATGTTCTTCTGTTCGCTGATGGCCAGTGGGCGCAGGTTGAGGATAAAACAGGTCAGCTTTACTACGAGAGCGACGGTACGAAACATACCGTCTCTGACGCCTGGTTCACGCTGCCGGAGGGCTGCACGTTCGTGACCCCACCAGAGGACAAAACGACGTTCGTCACCCGCTGGAACGGGACTGAGTGGGTTTATGTCAAAGACCTGCGCGGTCAGGTTATCTGGAACACCACGACCCGCGAGCCTCAGACCGTCACCGATATTGGTCCCATCCCTGATGGCTATACCCTCAAAATTCCGGGCCAGTTCGACGAGTGGGATGGCGCAGCCTGGATTAAAAATGCCAGCGCTGAACGGGCTTATATCATCGCTCAGGCTGACCGTCAGAAGGCGAAGCTGCTCTCTGAGGCTTCGGAGCAGATTTCTCTGCTGAGCTATGCCATCAGCAGCGGCCAGGCTACTGACGATGAAACCGCACAGCTGGCACGCTGGGAGGCGTACCGCCTTGCGGTGAGTCGTGTGGATACCACTGCAGCCGATATTGTCTGGCCCGAGAAGCCGTAAGGAGTCGTCATGTATCATCTCGACAATACCAGCGGCGTCCCCGAGATGCCGGAACCTAAGGATGCGCAATCTATTTCGCCTCGCTGGTTCGGGGAAAGCCAGGAGCAAGGGGGAATAAGCTGGCCAGGCGCTGACTGGTTTAATGTCGTTCAGGCTGAGCTTCTAAACCTCCTTCAGGCTGCGGGTATACAGCCAGATAAAAAATCCTATGACCAGCTAAGCAAGGCGATTCCTGTCCTCGGTGAAAAGCAGATTCGCCGTGATCTTGGCTCGCCTGAGCTAGGCTTGGGTGCTTACATACCCGCCTGGCAGCGACAGTGGGCACTTGAACTTATCAACAATGTCGCCACTTATCTGAACGCCGGGAAGGTTAATTTATGGGAATATCGACATCTGGCGATAGATACTATAGTTAATGGCGTTGAAACAATTAACTGGACACCTGCTCTGATTCAGGCGCTGGTTGATAGTGCAAAATACAAGCGGCAGGTTTATGCACCAGGCGGGAGATATTACTTTCAGAAAATGCCTGAGTTTGTCAATCTGGACACATCCGGTACAACAACCTCTATGTCCATGTATTCGCTGGTTGGTGACGGACACGATAAAACTATTTTCTGGACAGACAGCCTGGTTGGCCGGGAAATGCATTTCAGTACGTGCCGCTTTTATTTTGATAAATTTAGTGTGCAGCGCGTGCTACAGGGGGATGATGCCGCATACCGGGATAGCGCGATACCCATCATGCAGCTTGGACGCAGTACTGACATCTCTGCGGCCAGGCTCGGTTATATGGGGGATGTACGCTTCAATGGCAGTCCATGGGGGCTGAACATTGAGCACTGCTGGGACTCAATTTTCCAGGATGTCATTGTCCATAATTTCCAGACATCAGGCATTCGCATAGGCATTCATGATGTAGACAACAGTAATAACCTGTTGTTTATCAGAACACATATTGAAAGCTGTCAGTATAAAGGTGAAAACCTGTGTCGCGCCTTTGCTGATATGTCAGATGCGACTGGTTCGCGGGTAAACCATAACATCACCCTCATTCAGCCGCATATTGAGCCTGTTAATCTGCGTTGCCATATTATTTATTCATCCTATGGAAAAAATATCAAAGTCATAAATCCGGCATTCAACCGAAACAATGGCTCCGTGGATAAAGGGTTATACCTCGACCCTTCTCTCGCTGCGCCAGCGGTGTACTCGTCGGATGGTGTCAACATCCACATTGATGGTGGTCAGATTCAGCATATCGGGCCACGCAGTGACACCGTTGCCCCCCTGTTTAAGTTTGTTGGTACGCATAAAGGTTGGCGGTGTGACAGCTACATTGATACCGGGAAGGCGACTTCACGCACTGATTTACTGTCTTCAGTTGACGTTTCAAAAAGCAATAATGGGTTACGTGAAATTTCATTTAAGGGAGCGACAGTCAACTCATTTACCTCGATGAGCTCTGTAGGCGACAGACTGAGAGTAGCTCCTTTAAATGACCTGCAAAAAGTATTCGATCTGGTTGCAGAAACCTTCATCCCACCGGGGGAAACGGACACTATCGCACGGATTATTGCGATGTATTCCAACACGCAGGATTTATCCACTCCCCAGCAAAAGGCGTGGGATATCACCAGTGCCGGACATGCATCATTTAAGGCGTTGCGCGGTCAGCAGTACATCATTCAGGCCGGGGCAGTGGCGACGGTTAACGTAGGTGTCGGGGCAATGGAGCGGCGCGGAACTTATCTGATTAGCGGGGCGGAAAACAATAACCAACTATTTGCGATGTTCTTTAATGTCCCGGGACAGGCACCCAGTGAAATTAAAACTGGCTCCAGCGTTAATTTATCAAGAGTGCAACCTGATGCATCTGTCACCGGCAAGCTGTGTGTGTATCAGAATAATCAGTATATCAATCTTGAAAACAGAACCGCATCCGCGGTGACTGTTAACGTCAATTTTTTTGCGTGAGGTGATTATGTCCTTATCTTTATACCGCTCAACAAGAACCGTACAGGCTTTAAAGATAGCATCTGTCGCTATAGCCGAAGATTACTCGGCTGTTCTGAAAGATGCTTCAGGTAATGAGCTTATCGTAAGTGCCGATTATGTTGTGCGGGAAAAACCAAAGGCGGGCGGATATTACATGAAAAACAATGACGGGTTTGAGGCTTTCCTTGAATCCGCTGTTTTTGAGAATGATTTTTCTGAAACCTAAACTCGATGATCCTGTTGAGATTTGGTTGGTATCAAATCTCTTTTTTTTATCAGGCATCTGAGGTATCAATTTTTTTTCAAAACGGTATCAAAAAAGATCGCGCGCTATAATCTATAACGACAAGCAGACTGAGCACTATGTGAATATCCCGCATCATGGCCATGTCGATAATATCCCGGCGGACTGGGCGGTAGAGATGAGCTGCACCTTAGGCCGCGACGGCGCGAAGCCGACGCCGCGCATTACTCATTTCGATGAGAAGGTGTTAGGGCTTATCTACACCATCAAGGGGTTCGAAGTGGCGGCCAGCCAGGCGGCGATCAGCGGTGAGCTGAACGATGTCCTGTTGGCGCTGAACTTAAGCCCGCTGATCCATTCCGATCGTGACGCCGAACAGCTGGCGCGGGAGATGATTCTGGCGCATGAAAAATGGCTGCCGAACTTTGCGGCGACGATCGAAAAACTAAAATCGTAACGGGAGTAGCAAATGGAACGCGTATTGATCGTCAATGCCGACGACTTCGGCCTCAGTAAAGGGCAGAACTACGGCATTATCGAGGCCTGTCGCAACGGCGTGGTGACATCGACCACCGCGCTGGTCAACGGCGCGGCCATTGACCACGCCGCCCAGCTGAGCCGCAGTACTCCGGAGCTGGCGGTCGGTATGCACTTTGTGCTGACGCTGGGCGAGCCGCTGTCGGCCATGCCGGGATTAACCCGCGATGGCCGGCTGGGCAAATGGATCTGGCAGCAGGCGGAAGAAGATAGCCTGCCGCTGGAAGAGATCGCCCACGAGCTGGCGTGTCAGTACCGTCGTTTTGTCGAACTCTTCGGCCATGAGCCGACGCATATCGACAGCCATCACCATGTGCATATGTTCGCCCAGATTTATCCCATCGTCGCGGCCTTTGCCCGCGAGAAGGGCATTGCGTTACGCATTGACCGCCAGGTGGCGGCGCAGAGTGAGCTCGACCAGCAGGCGGCGCGCAGCAGCGCCGGCTTCAGCAGCGAGTTTTACGGCGAAGCGGTCTCTGAGGAACTGTTTCTGCAGACGCTGGATGCCTCCATCGCCCGCGGGGAGCGCTCCCTGGAGGTGATGTGTCATCCGGCTTATGTCGATCGGATCATTATGGGCAGCGCCTACTGCTATCCGCGACTGGATGAGCTTGATGTGCTGACATCTGCTTCACTGAAAGCGGCGGTGGCCGACCGGGGTTATCGTCTGGGAACCTACCGCGACGTGTAAGCCCGACGGGGGAAAGGGAAAGTGAATCAAGCCCGGCACAGCGTGCCGGGCTTTTTACTACGCCGGAATAGCGGCGATTTTCGGGCTTCTCGACCACACGCGGTGGGCCGTCATCAGGGCGAGCAGTTTGTCCGCCGCTGGCGTGTCGAGCGCATCGGTGACGATGACCCCCTCTTCACCCTGGGTCGGAACATGCAGAACGGACGTCAGCTGCCGCGCATCCCCTGCCAGCAGGATCGGCTTCAGATGTTTATAGGCTTCCAGCAGGTAATAGCGCGCGTCACCGCTCTGACTCAGGGCGCTGAGGTCGCCGCCGGGCACCACCACCGCATCCACCGTCAGCGAAGGGGAACCGGCGAAGGTGCCGGCGATCGGCAGCGGAGAACCATCGTCGGCAATGACTTCGCCCATTCGCGAGTAGAGCAGCTTGCTGTGCACGCCCTGGGCCTGCAGCGCCTGCAGGAGCTGAACCAGATCCTGCGCTGAGGTGCGTTCGTTGAGCAGGACTGCCACCACGCGACCTTTCACATCTCCTTCGGCGTCGGCGTAGAGGCTGAGGCTGGGGTCTTTCTCCACGCCGTTGACCGGGGCGGGCAGGGTAATGTTGCGCTGATCGTCGCTCAGTTCGATCCCTAAGTTCGCCCCAACCGCTTCCGCAAGCTTAGTATCAATGTGGGCCAGATGATCGACCACCCGCTCGCGGATCCAGGTGCGGACCACTTTGCTGAGTTCGAAGCTGAAACCATCGATAATATGCTGCTGTTCAATCGGCGTCTGGCTCAGCCAGAACAGACGCGGCTGGGCGTAATATTCGCCGAACGAAGGGCTGCGCTGGCGGATTTTTTCGCCGTCGACGCGCTCGGCGAGGGACTCAAAGCCACCGCGTTTGGCGGCAGGCGGCGTCTCGCGCGGCCAGTTGTCGTTAATCGAGTTGGGCTCGTAGTTGGCCGGATTGGTGTCAATGTCCATCCGGTGCATCCCGTCACGCTGGAAATTATGGTACGGGCAGGTCGGACGGTTGATGGGGATTTCATGGAAGTTCGGCCCACCCAGGCGGCTAATTTGCGTATCGGTGTAAGAGAAGAGACGCCCCTGCAGCAGCGGATCGTTGCTGAAATCAATGCCCGGGACGATATGTCCGGGATGGAAGGCCGCCTGTTCATTTTCGGCAAAGAAGTTATCCGGGTTGCGGTTGAGGACCATTCTGCCAACCCGCTGCACCGGCACCAGCGCCTCGGGGATCAGCTTGGTGGGATCGAGCAGGTCGAAGTCAAAAGCAAATTCATTCTCTTCGGGGATCAATTGCAGGCCAAGCTCAAATTCCGGGTAGTCCCCGGCTTCGATGGCCTCCCATAGATCGCGGCGATGAAAATCGGGGTCGCGGCCGGTCAGCTTCTGCGCTTCATCCCACACCAGCGACGCCTTGCCGGCGACCGGTTTCCAGTGAAAGCGAACGAAGGTGGCTTTGCCCTCGGCATTAATCAGACGGAAGGTGTGGATCCCGAAGCCTTCCATGGTGCGATAGCTGCGCGGGATGCCGCGATCCGACATCGCCCACATCACGTTGTGCAGCGTTTCCGGCTGCAGGGAAACATAGTCCCAGAAAGTATCGTGGGCGCTCTGCCCTTGTGGGATGGCCCAGTGGGGTTCAGGCTTCACGGCGTGGACAAAGTCGGGGAACTTCATCGCGTCCTGGATGAAGAAGACCGGTGTGTTGTTGCCCACCAGGTCAAAAATCCCTTCGTCAGTGTAAAACTTGGTAGCGAAGCCGCGAATATCGCGGACGGTGTCCGCCGACCCCGCGCCGCCCTGCACGGTGGAAAAGCGTACAAACACCGGGGTGATTTTATCGGCTGACGAAAGAAAATCGGCTTTAGTCAACGCAGCCAGGCTTTTGTAGGGCTGGAAGTAGCCGTGGGCGGCAGAGCCGCGGGCATGAACGATACGCTCCGGAATACGCTCGTGGTCAAAGTGGGTGATCTTCTCCCGCAGGATAAAATCTTCCAGCAGCGTTGGGCCGCGGCTACCGGCGCGCAGCGAATTCTGATCGTCAGCAATGCGCACGCCCTGGTTGGTGGTCAGCGGAAAATCTTCCCCCCCTTTGCGTTGCGCCTCCAGGGAATCCAGTTTGCTGTTATGAGTATCGGGCGCTTTCAGGCTGCCTGGGGCGGTGGGTTCGACGCCCGGAGCGGTAGGTTTCGGCGTGGGGCGCCACTCCCGATCGTCCGGCGCCAGCGAATCGAGACCCGGCTGCGCTTCCTCGCTGTCGTGGACCGGTGCCTGCTGTTGGTGAGGGTTCGGGTGCTTATCAGACATTACTCGTCTCCTGCTTTCATTGCTAAAAGTGGTCGTTGATAGACCAAAACCCTTCTAACTATAGAACATTACGCTGTCTGCGCCCGGCGAGGGGGCAGGGAGTTATCCTAAAATGCGCATCGGCGGCGAAGGGGCGACGAACGGGGCCACAATCGGCTATGATAGAGGTTTCTGTTTCCCGCTATGTTTAGTGAATCCATTTGTTATGAAACCATTGCGCCAACAAAATCGCCCTGTCATTAGCTACGTGCCGCGCGTGGAGCCTGCGCCTCCGGAACATGCCGTGAAAATGGACCATTTTCGCGATGTCTGGATTTTGCGCGGGAAGTATGTCGCTTTTCTGCTGATGGGGGAGCATTTCCGTCGCTCACCGGCATTCAGCGTGCCGGAGTCGGCGCAGCGCTGGGCTAACCAGGTGCGTCAGGAAGGTGAGATTGAAGCCTGAGTCGGCTGCAGAAATAAAAAAACCGCTGAATGATCAGCGGTTTTTTTGTGCTTGCCGTTTAGCGATGCGCCAGTTCGGCTTCTTCCTCGCTATCGAAGATCGACTTGTCGGTCTGGCGCAGCCACTGGCTGGTCAGCGTCCCGGCGGTCATTGAGCCGTTAACGTTCAGCGCGGTACGCCCCATATCGATCAGCGGTTCGACGGAGATGAGCAGGGCTACCAGGGTCACCGGCAGGCCCATCGCCGGCAGGACGATCAGCGCGGCGAAGGTCGCGCCGCCGCCCACCCCGGCGACGCCCGCCGAGCTGACGGTGACGATGCCCACGAGGGTGGCAATCCACATCGGATCCAGCGGGTTGATGCCCACGGTCGGCGCGACCATCACCGCCAACATTGCCGGATAGATACCGGCGCAGCCGTTCTGGCCGATGGTGGCGCCAAAGGAGGCGGAGAAGCTGGCAATCGACTCCGGTACGCCGAGACGACGGGTTTGCGCCTCAACGTTCAGCGGAATGGAGGCGGCGCTGGAGCGGCTGGTAAAGGCGAAGGTGATCACCGGCCAGACTTTACGGAAGTACTTCAGCGGGCTGACGCCGTTAATCGCCAGCAGCAGGCCGTGGACGACAAACATAATACCCAGCGCAATGTACGAGGCTACCACGAAGCCGCCAAGCTTGATGATGTCCTGCAAATTCGACCCGGCAACCACTTTGGTCATCAGGGCCAGCACACCGTAAGGGGTCAGCTGCATGACCAGACGAACCAGCTTCATTACCCAGCCCTGCAGGGTATCGATCGCGGTCAGCACGCGCTGGCCTTTTTCCACATCCTCTTTCAGCAACTTAAGCGCTGCGACGCCGAGGAACGCCGAGAAAATGACGATGCTGATGATGGAGGTTGGGTTAGCCCCGGTCAGGTCAGCAAACGGGTTCTTCGGCACGAAGGAAAGGATCAGCTGCGGGACGCTGAGATCCGCTACTTTCCCCACATAGTTGCTCTGGATGGCGTTCAGACGGGCGGTCTCCGCGCTGCCCTGGACCAGACCCTCGGCGGTGAGGCCGAACATATTGGTCACCAGCACGCCAACCAGGGCGGCGATCAGGGTGGTGAACAACAGAGTACCGATGCTCAGGAAGCTAATTTTCCCCAGCTGCGAGGCATTGTGCAGGCGGGCCACCGCGCTAAGGATGGAGGCGAAGACCAGCGGCATAACAATCATTTGCAGCAGATGGACGTAACCGTTGCCGACGATATTGAACCACTGGATGGAATCCTTCAGCACCTGGCTGTCAGACCCGTAGATCAGCTGCAGCGCCAGACCAAATACCACGCCAGTCGCCAGACCGACCAGCACTTTTCTGGCCAGGCTCCACTGTTTATGACGTGTTTGCCCCAGCGCAAACAGTAATACGGCGAACACGACTACGTTCGCTATTAATGGAAAGTTCATCCCCGTTCTCCTGATATTTTTATAACCTGGGCTGGTGGATAACCAGCTCTTATGACGGCAAGGTTAGCAGAAGGCGTTATCAAGGACTTATATTCAAATGGAATGGGTTATAACCAAATGGCGTTTTCCGCCGCTTTATCGCCCACTCTGGTGACTTATAAAGCGATTGAAGGTGATCTGCAGGGAATTGATCACCCCGGATGACCAGCGTATCGCGCTGTTGTCCGCCAGCGTCTGCGGCATCCAGACGGCATAGACGAACAGCGCCATACACAAGGCGCGTTCGAGCTGATTGCCCTTGCGCGGCGCAAGGATCGGCAGCCGGAAGCGCCAGCGACAGGGCCACAGCAGCGGCACACCGGCGGGGGTGAGCATATCGGCGAGAATGTGGCTGAGATAGCCCAGCACCAGGCCCTGGAGAGCGTCTGCCGGGACAATCCAGCTGTCAGGCACTTTCAGATAGAACAGCGTCAGCGCGCCAAAGACGGCCAGCAGGCTGTGGGTGAAGCCGCGGTGGCCAAAGGCCCGCGCCACGGGCTTTGAGATCCAGCTCAGCCGTTGGCCAAGAAACGACTTTGGGTGATCGATGTCCGGCAGCAGGCAGGTCAATACCGCCGAGGGCACAATATGCCACCAGTCGCCCTGCGCCAGCACCGGCGTTAACTCTGCGTTTTTGGCAAATACTGCGCAGGCGATTGAAAAGAAGAGATGGCCTTCCGCCGTCATGATAACACACCCTAAACTGTCGATTCATACAGTATAGGGTTTTTATACAGTGTACGGAAGAGGTGACGGTGTAACTCTTTGTCACAAACTCTCAGCGCGCCAGCCATCCGCCATCGACGGCCAGCGTATAGCCGTTAATATAGTCGGCCGCTGATGAGGCGAGAAACACCACCGGCCCCTGCAGGTCTTTCGGCGCTCCCCAGCGACCAGCGGGAATGCGCTCGAGGATCGCCTGGTTACGCTCTTCATCTTCGCGCAGCGCCTGGGTGTTATTGGTGGCCATATACCCGGGCGCTATGGCGTTGACGTTGATACCCTGGCCAGCCCATTCGTTGGCCAGCAGACGGGTCAAACCCAGCACGCCGCTTTTCGAGGCGGTGTAGGAGGGGACGCGGATCCCGCCCTGAAACGAGAGCATCGAGGCGATGTTAATGATTTTCCCGCCTTCCCCCTGGCGAATGAACTGCCTGGCGACCGCCTGGCTGAGAAAGAAAACCGCTTTGAGATTCAGGTCGATCACCGCGTCCCAGTCGCTTTCCGTGAAGGTCAGGGCATCATGGCGGCGGATAATTCCGGCGTTGTTGACCAGAATATCGACCCGGCCCATCGCCGCCACCGCCTGGTCGACCAGACCGCTCATATCATTCTCTTGGCTGAGATCCGCCTGAATGGCGTGAAAGCGGCGGCCCAGCGCCAGCACCTGGGCGGCCGTATCATGGGGAATTTTACGGTTGATGCCGACGATATCGCACCCGGCCTGCGCCAGGCCCAGCGTCATTCCCTGTCCCAGGCCGGTATCGCAACCGGTCACGATGGCGACCTTACCCGTCAGGTCGAAGGCGTTCAGTACCATATTCACCTCTGTCAGCTGATCTACTGGCGTACGATGACGCCACCTGTGACCAGCATAGAGGGAGGAAAACAAAATTACAATTAAAATGAAACAATGTTTTGATTTTGTTGTTGGCGGCGTGACAGCGATTGTTGCACCCGCCAGCGGTCTTAGCCGAGCAAATTCTCAGCAGTGAGTGCCAGCAGTGACGGAAGCTTGACGTCCGCCAGCGCAAAGCGCGGGTCGCGGCTGTTCTCCGCTTCCGGCACCACGATAGACCGCATGCGCGCGGCTTTGCTGGCGATCATGCCGTTGACCGAATCCTCCAGCGCGACGCAGCGCTGCGGGTCGACTCCCAGGGCAGCGGCGCAGTTGAGGTAGACCTGCGGGTGCGGTTTGCTCCAGGGTAAATGCTCCGCAGAGGCGAGAGCATCAAACTGGTCGCGCAGTTCAAACATATCGAGCACTTTCTCCAGCATCATCAGCGGCGAGGCCGAGGCCAGGCCCACCTTTAAGCCCTGAGCTTTACACAGGGCCACTGCCTCGCGTACGCCCGGCAGCAGCGGGCGTGAGGCTTCCACCAGCTCAATGGCGCGACGAATAATGCGCGCGGTAGCTTCCGCCCGGTCTACGCCGTGCCACGGCTGCTGCGCGTACCACAGATCCACCACCAGGTCGATTCGCAGACCGAGCAGGTCGGGCAGTTCATCGCGGCGACGGGTATCCACTCCCAGGCTCTCCATGACCTCGACCTCCGCCTGATCCCAGAGCGGCTCCGAGTCAATCAGCAACCCGTCCATATCAAATATCGCGGCCTCAATGCGGCGCTTCGCTGACATATGTCCTTCTCCTGTTGCGTAATCAGATAAACGAATCGGCAATCATGGTATATCATACCGCGCATTATTGGGCGAAATTCGCCGTGGCAGATAGACTTATACCCGACATACTCGGGGGAGCGAGGGAAGCCAGCGCCACGCAACAGGCAGCAGGCGAACCACCAACGCGTCTTTAACAAGGGGAACTCATGACGTACCAACAAGCTGGACGCATAGCGGTTATCAAACGCATTTTAGGATGGGTTATCTTTATTCCCGCCGTGCTGTCGACGCTGATTTCTGTGCTCAAATTTATGTATGAGCACAGTGAAAAGAAACCCGGCATTGATGCGGTAATGATGGATTTTGCGCACGTGATGATTGAGATGATGCGCTTTAACACGCCGTTCCTGAACTTTTTCTGGTACAACTCGCCGCTGCCGGATTTTCACCATAGCCTGAACATCGGCTTCTGGATCATCTTCATTCTGGTGTTCGTCGGCATGGCCCTGCAGGCTTCCGGCGCGCGAATGGCGCGGCAGGCGAAATTTCTCCGCGAGGGGATTGAGGATCAGCTGATCCTCGAACAGGCCAAAGGCGCAGATGGGTTAACCCGCGAGCAGCTTGCTGAACGCATTGTGGTACCGCGCCATACTATCCTGGTGCAGTATTTCCCACTGTACGTGCTGCCGGTGATCGTGATTGTCATCGGTTACTTTTTCTTTTCGCTGCTGGGCTTTCTGTAAGTCAGGTGCCCGGCAAGCCGGGCACCTTCTTATTCCGCTGGCAGAGGACGTGGTTTTCCCTGATTATCAACGGCAACGTAGATAAACAGCGCTTCCGTCGCCTTGTAGCGCTGGCCAATCGGTTCTGAAGAGACTTTTTTCACCCACACTTCGATGTTAATTGTCACCGAGGTGTTGCCGCGCTTCACGCAGCGGGCGTAGCAGCACACCACGTCGCCAACGGCGACCGGGCGTAAAAAGGTCATCCCATCCACCCGCACGGTCACCACGCGACCCTGGGCGATCTCTTTGGCCATAATGGCGCCGCCAATATCCATCTGCGACATCAGCCAGCCGCCAAAAATATCCCCGTTGGCATTGGTATCCGCCGGCATTGCCAGGGTGCGTAAAACCATTTCGCCCTTTGGGGCGAGATCTGTTGTTGTCATGCTCTACTCTGCTGTGGTCAAAGACGATCAGCGGGATGCTACTATGAAAATAGCGCAGTGAGAATAGGGGAATACGCCCGCTGGCGCGGGCGCGGTGGTTCAGAAGGAGAGGGTAACGCCGGCGTAATACGCGCGGCCAGGCTCATTGTAGGTCGAGGCGCCGGCATTTTCGCGATACAGTTGTTTATCAAATAGATTACTTATTCCGGCATTCAGGCGAATATCCCGGTTTAGCTGATACTGAGTACCAATACCCACGATGGAATAGGCGCCAACCTCGGTGGTGGCAAGGGTCCCGGTTTCGTTGCGGATCTCCGCATACTGACGCGGCTTCTGACGGCCATAAAGCGTCCAGTTCACATTCGCAGACAGGGCGTCGTTTACCTGCCAGTCGAGCATCGTGTTAACGGTATATTTCGGGATAACCGACAGCGGGTTGCCTGTCTCTTTACTTTCAGATTTGAGCATCCAGGTGGCATTGGTCCGCCAGCTGAGGACATCTCTCAGCACCGGGATCAGCAGATTTCCTTCCAGCCCCTCGACCACGGCTTTGCCGCCGTTCTGCCATTGCAAAATATTATTGCCGCTGGAGGTATAGCCCAGTACCTCTGTTCCGGAGACGATTTTGTTTTTGTAATCGTTGCGAAACCAGGTGACCCCGGCAGCGTAACCATTAAGGTTAAATTCGATACCGATCTCTTTGTTGATACTGATCTCCGGGTCGAGGTCAGGGTTACCCAGCAGGTAGCAGCTGCCTTCAGCGATCGTGTTTGGACAACCGTTGCCGCGGGTGGAGAGCAAATAGCCTTTACTGGATTGATAGAGGTTTGGCGCTTTAAACACGCGCGCGATACCGGCCTTCAGCGTGAACATATCGCCGAGCTCCTGGGACAGATTGAGGCTGGGGCTCCAGTTACTGCCAAACTGATTATGATAATCGAAGCGAATGCCGGGGATCAGGTTGGTGCCGGGCACGGCTTCGATATTATCTTCCAGATAGATACCGGTGAGGGTGGCGCTGTTTTTGGTACTGCGTTGCGTAGGGTCGCCCGAGGTCCCAGGGATAGTCTCGCCGTTGCTGTTAGTGGCCTGCATTGATGCCGGGTCGTCAAGCTGATCATGGTTCCATTCCATTCCCAGCGTCAGCGTCTGGTCCGCCAGCCAGAAGAAAGGCACATTGAATTCCGAGGTAGTACGCCAGGATTCCAGACGGCTGGTGGCATAATCTTCACTGTTGATCATGCCTTCGACGCGGCCGGTAGAGCCTTCCTGCAGGCGGGTATTGTTGGTTTTCTCGTAGTATACACCGGCTTTGGACTGGCCCCAATCCCATAGACCGTTGTAGGTGAGTCCCCAGGACTGGCGATAGAGGCGATTAGTTTCGTGGCCGTACAGGGAGTCCACCAGCCCGTTCGGGCTAAGATTGCCGTTGCTGTACTGGGTATCACCAGCATAGATATTCCCCTGACGGCTATAGGCGTAGCTGAAATCGAGGATCTGTTGCGGGGTCATTTTCCATGACAGCAAGGCGTTAATATCTTTATTGCGGACCCCTTCGCGCCCCGCAGCGTAAGAGCCGTTTTGCGCATGGTTAATATCCCAGGCGTCGGGTTCTGTTTTATTGATATTGCCATACAGGCGCATCGTCAGCGCCTCGCCGGCCAGTGGGCCGCTGAGATTGAAGTTAGCGCGATTGGTCGTGCCTTCTTTGTTGTTTTCCGGCTGGTTGGTGAAGAAAGACAGCGAACCGTGCCAGGTGTTGGTCGGACGTTTGGTAATGATATTGACCACTCCGCCCGCCGCGCCGGAACCATAGCGCGCGGCTGCCGGACCGCGGAGAACTTCAATCCGTTCGACCATTTCGGCAGGTACCCAGTTGCTGTCGCCCCGGGTATCGCGTTCGCCGCGCCAGCTATAGCGAACCGCGTTACGTGACGTGACCGGTACCCCATCTATCAGGATCAGGGTGTTCTCCGGCCCCATGCCGCGGATATCAATCTGGCGGTTGTTGCCCCGACTGCCGCTGGCGCTGTTGCCGGTCAAGTTCACCCCGGGCATTTTACGGATGATGTCTGAGAGATCGTTGACCGGCGGCTGCTTAGCAATATCCTCAGCCGTGATAATCGACACCCCGGGCTGTTGCTTAAGCGCCTCTTCCGCCGTACTGCGCACAATCATCGTTTCGGTATCTTGTTCTGATTCTTCAGCAAAGGCGTTAGGGGCGAGGAGACTGGATATGACCAGCGCCAGGGTCGTGGGCACAGAATATTGCGGCGATCTCATGTAAATATCCTTTTCAAAACAATGCAAAATGAGATCGAGAATATTAATGGTAACAATTATCATTACAATGTAACGAGATGAATCTCCATAAAATCCTCACAATTACCGCAACTTTTTATGCAGTTGAGAGAAATCGTGAAGAGAGCCTACACAGTGTGGCCGGGAAGCTGTCAGCGTATGCGCTGAGGTTGTGTGGTTGCAGGGAATGTTTGCCAGTGCAGTAAGCTTATAGGGGGCGAGCGCGGCGCGCGATGGCGCGCCGGCGGAGGGGTTAGTGGTGGTCGTCCTGCGGCATATGACGGTAGATGTAGATCCCGCTCAGCAAGGTAAAGACCAGCGTGAGGGCGGTTAAACCAAAGACCTTAAAGTTAACCCAGATATTCTGCGGCAGCCAGAAGGCGATATAGATATTGGCCAGCCCGCAGAGAATAAAGAACACCGCCCAGGCCAGGTTAAGTCGCGACCAGACCTGCTGCGGCAGGCTCAGCTCTTTACCCAGCATGCGCTGGATCAGCGGCTTTTTCATCACCCACTGGCTGAACAGCAGCGCGCCGGCGAACAGGGCATAGATCACCGTCACCTTCCATTTAATAAACTCATCATTATGGAAGAAGATGGTTAACCCGCCGAAGACGGCCACCAGCACGAAGGTGATCAGCGCCATTTTTTCCACTTTCCGGTAGCGCACCCAGCTGTAGATCAGCACGACGGCGGTCGCCACAATCAGCGCCGTGGTGGCGGCGTAGATATCGTAAAGCTTATAAAAGGCAAAGAAGACCACCAGCGGTAAAAAATCCAGAAACTGCTTCATACATCGATCCCGTCTTTCAGGACGGACCGGGGAAGGCCCCGGTCCTGGTTAAAATTAGCTGCGGATAAGCATATACACGCGGAATAAATAGATCAGCAACAGGGCGGAAATCAGGTTGCTGATGGTATTAATCACCACCGCGCCGACGTTTGGCGTCAGGGCGGCAAAGCTGGAAGCAAACAGTAACAGCAGGGTTTTCGCTACCAGCCAACCGATAATAGCCGGCGCCACCAGCCGCAGATTGGCCCACGCCAGGCGCATGCTGCTGCGCATGGCGCCGAGGATGCCCATTTTGTCCTGTACCAGTATGATCGGCGCAAAGGCCAGCACGATGGCCAGCAGCACGCCGGGCACCAGCACCAGCATCATCCCCATCTGCACCAGGAAGGTGGTGAACAGGATCAGCAGCAGCAGCTTGGGCAGCACCGGCGCCGAGGCGCCGATGGCGCGCAGGGCGCTAACGCGATGACCGGCGGAGACCAGCTGGATCAGCAGCAGGACGCCGCCGACGAGGATCGCATTACCTACCAGACCCGAGAAGGTTGATGCCGCCGAGGCGCGCAGCAGAACCTGCTGCTGCTCCGGCGTCATGTTCTGCACCAGCTCGAACAGCCCGGCGCTACCGGCGAGGTTATCGCCTTCGCTGAGTATCGACAGCTGCTCGTCGCTGGGTGAAAAGGCATGGCCAAGTACTACCGTAATAAACGCGCACAACAGCGCAATCAGTAAAATAGTAATGAACTGATTACGAAAAAAATTCCCGGTGTCACGGTAGACGGACTTCGCCGTGATAGACATGCATTCTCCTTGAGTGTCGCAGGTGTTAACTAGCCGGCGATTGTACCGCAAATCGTTCCGTCGTAGCACTCTCTGCGCCGGTCAGGGCAGGTATATCTTTGTAAAGAGGCCGCAATGGTGGCAGGCCGTAGCGCGCCCGCGCCCGGTTGCAGGCATCGTTTTCCTCGCCATTTTCCCCGGACATGGCGAATTCGCGACACGGCGAAGGTCGGTTTTCATAAATAGTGCAGTGAACGGCGTCGCCGATATCGCCAGACAGGGCCGCGCAGCGGCTCTGGCGCTGATTGGTGCCGCTCATGCAGCGCAGGAAAGGGGTCAGCGGTTCGGTCAGCGCGGAGGGCACCAGGCCGCCCGCATCGTCGGCTTCCGCCCAGTAGAAAGAGACTCGAAAATACGCACAACAGGCACCGCACGTCATGCACGGGTTGATTTCACTCATAATTACACCTGAAAAAAACGCATCAACACAGATTGTCGGCAGTTAACTTATCCAGCCGCCTCAGCGACGGCAAGAGGGGCAGAAATAAATTTTTGCGCGAAAAGTGAAAATTGATGTGCGGACAATTCAAGGCATTGCGATCGGTAGCGAAAATTAATCTGGATCAATAAATGTTAAATCTGAGGACTTAGTGTGATCTAAAACAGATCAAACGTAACTCGTTATAGGTATATTTGGCCGCGCTGAAAAACCATAATGAGGAAGTGGATATGAAGAAGTTAGCAGCGGCGGCATTGATTCTTGGCACGCTTTCTACCGGCAGCGTCTGGGCGCATGAAGCGGGTGAGTTTTTCATTCGTGCCGGGACCGCCACCGTCCGACCGACGGAGGGCTCTGACAATGTGTTAGGCAGCCTTGGCAGTTTCAACGTCAGTAACAATACCCAGCTGGGTTTAACCTTTACCTATATGGCGACCGATAACATTGGCGTGGAGTTGCTTGCCGCGACGCCGTTCCGCCATAAGGTCGGCACCGGGCCAACCGGGACTATCGCCACCGTCCATCAGCTGCCGCCCACCCTGATGGCGCAGTGGTACTTTGGCGATGCGCAAAGCAAGGTGCGCCCGTACGTGGGGGCCGGTATCAACTACACCACCTTCTTTAATGAAGACTTTAACGATACCGGCAAGGCGGCCGGGCTTTCCGATCTGAGCCTGAAGGACTCCTGGGGCGCGGCGGGGCAGGTCGGCCTTGATTATCTGATTAACCGCGACTGGCTGCTGAATATGTCGGTGTGGTACATGGATATCGATACCGATGTGAAATTCAAAGCCGGCGGCGTGGACCAGAAAGTCAGCACCCGTCTGGATCCGTGGGTGTTTATGTTCTCCGCAGGCTATCGGTTCTAAATTCTTCTGTAAACTGGCCAACGGATGGCCAGTTCATTGTCTCGTCACACCTGTCTGCCGCAAGCCTCTGTCATCAACAGCGGATCACACTTCCGTCCACTGGCGCAGCAGGTTGTGATACATGTTGAGCAGGGAGAGGACCTCTTCTCCGTCGCCAAAGCGGGCCTTCAGAGACTGGATGGTGCGGTCCAGGTCGTAAAGCATCGCACGCTGCTTATCGTCGCGGACCATCGACTGGATCCACAGGAAAGAGGCCTGGCGGACGCCGCGGGTGACCGGGGTGACGCAGTGCAGGCTGCTGGCGGGATAGAGCACCAGATGCCCGGCCGGGAGCTTCACCCGATGTTGGCCATAGGTGTCTTCAATCACCAGTTCGCCACCCTCATAGCTCTCCGGATCGCAAAGGAACAGCGTCGCTGACAGATCAGTGCGCATCCAGCCCGCCTCGCCGTTCTGGCGAACGGCGCCATCGACGTGAAAACCATAGGTCTCCCCTGGCCCATAGCGGTTAAACAACGGCGCGGAAATCGTCCGCGGCAGCGCGGCGGAAAAAAACTGCGGATGGCCGCGCAGTATATCGAGCACAGCGGCCTGCAGGCGGGCATACAGCGGCGTTCGGGTATCGATCTGCTGGTTCTGTTTGACGGCCGCCCCCTGGCTACCCACCGTAACCCGCCCGTCGACCCACTCGGCCTGCGCCAGCTGCCGGGTAAATTCCGCCACCTGGTCTGTCGATAGCACGTCAGGAATGTGATACATCATCGCGGTGTTCTCTCTAAAAGGTGGGGCGCAACGGCCCCACGCGCAGACTCAGAAATGGACGTTCGCCGTCAGCATAAAGGTCCGGGGTTCGCCCGGATGATAGCGATAGCCGCTCTTGTTGATGGAGGCCACGTAATCGGTATCAAACAGGTTATACATATTGAGCTGCAGATCGAGGTTGCTGTTGACCCGATAGCCCAGTTTGGCGTCGGCAACCCAGTAGCCCTCGGTGTGATCCGGGGTACCAACTGCACCATCGCTGCCCCGGCGCAGGCTTCCGACATAGCGCACACCGCCGCCGACGGACAGATCGCTGGTGGCCTGATACTGCGTCCACAGCGTAAAGGCATGTTTCGGGGTGTAGGCCAGGGCGGAAGATCCATCCTGCGCTACGTTCTGTCCCTCCGTCACTGTCGCATGCTGCTGAGTGTAGCCGGCGATAATCGTCCAGTCCGGGGTCAGGTTTCCGGTCGCGGAGAGTTCATACCCCTCCACGCGCTTTTTGCCGTACTGCGACCAGGTTCCGTCATCGTTGGCGGCCACTTCGTTTTCAATATCGGTGCGGAATAACGCCGCGCTAAGCAGCAGACGGTTGTCGAAGATTTGCCACTTGGTGCCCAGCTCGCTGGATTTTGCCTTCTGCGGCTTAAAGTCGGTCCGGTTAGCGCTGTTGCCGCTGCCGCTGGCGGCCAGGGCGAAGCTGCTGCCTCCCGGCGGCTGCTGTGAGATGGCGTAGTTGACGTAAACATTGCCCTGCTCGGTTAAGCGGTACAGCGCCCCGGCTTTCCAGTTAACCAGATTGCCGGATTTAGCGGTATCGACAGTGGTGACCGGGCTGCCGGTCGACTGTCCGGGCGGGCAGGCGATAGCCCCGCGTCCGCTGCCGCCGCAGGCGGTGGCGCTGTCATATTTGGTATGGTAATTGTCGAGACGCAGCCCGCCGTTGATCTCAATCCGCTCGGTCAGCGTCAGCGTATCGAAGGCATAAATCCCGAAGGTATCGGTCTGGCCGTTGGCGTTCGCCCCGTTTCTGTCCAGCCCGCCAATCGACAGGTTGCTCACCGGATGGTAGAGATTCACCGCCGGCGCGGTCCTGGCGTTAACGCCATAGTTGGTCTGGTTTTCTCGGGTAAACTCCACGCCGGCGCTGACGTCATGGCCTATCGAGCCAGTATTGAAAGTCGAGGTGATATTGGTCTGGTTGGTCAGAATGCGGTTGCTGACATCTTTGGTATTAACCAGACGCGACCAGCTCCAGGTGTTGACGTCATTGATATCGGGGGCGGTGATATTGTTCGCGCCGCCCATCACCGCGGTCAAAAGATACTCCTGTTTCACTCGCGACCAGCGGGTGGTATTGCGCACGGTGGTATTCTCCGTCAGATCGTGTTCGAAGCGCAGGGTACCGCTGTCGGTAGTAGATTTATCGTAATCGGAGTCGGTGCCATAGAAATTGCTGGTATCGACCTTCCCGGCGGAGTTGAGTGCGGCATACTTCGGCGAAGGCGCCGAATAGCCCGGCAGGCCGACGGTAGGGATCCCGCCATCCGGGGTGTTGTTCTGCCGGACGTGCAGATAGTTCAGATACAGACGAGTTGGGGTATCAAGGCCGAAGGCCAGCGACGGTGCGATGCCATAGCGTTCGTTTTCAATGCGGTCCCGACCAGCGTCATGGGTTTTTTCCCCCATCAGGTTCAGACGGAACGCAGCGTTGTCGCTAAACGCCTGGTTCAGGTCGAGAGTGCCCCGGCGCGACCAGGCGCTGCCGATGCTGGCCGAGCCGTCGATCCCGGAGTCAAGGCGCGGCTGCTTGCTGATCATATTGATCGAGCCGGAGGGCGCGCTGCGGCCATAGTCCGTGCCGGCGGGCCCTTTGATGACTTCCACCTGCTGGGTATTGAAGGTATCGCGCGTCACGTTGCCGATGTCGCGAATGCCGTCCACATAGATGCTGTTAGAGGTATCCACGCCGCGCATAAAGATGGCATCCCCGGTGGTTGAGCTGCCATTCTCCCCGGCATAAAACGCCCCCACGCCGGGAACGTTTTTGAGGGCGTCAGTCAGGTTGGTGACGCCCTGATCTTTAATCACCTGTTCCGGGATCACGGTGATGGTGCGGGTGGTATCGACCAGCGGTTTATTGAACTTGGGATCGGCGGAAGCGCCGGGGGAGTAGAGTGAAGGCGGAGCGGCTTCCACTACCAGCGTCTCTTCACTATTTTTGACCGAATTTTCCGCTGCGATGCCTGCTGCCGGCGAGGCTCCCAGACACAGACCTGTAAACAATGCCAATGAGTTGAAACTGCCGAAAGGCAGAGAAGCGTTTTTTTCCATGATAAATGCAGGCTTATTTTTTGTTATGAGCACATATCACACCGCGCAAAAGCGACGTTATTCGTCGTCTGGCTTGCGCTGACCCGGTGTGATTCTATAAATGATAAAAAGAATAGTTATCATTTGCCTTAATATTTACATAGAAAAGTTGACCTTAAAACAACTTTCTTCACTTCGATTTACATAATTCACATTTTTTGAACGATAAAGCGGGAATATAGGGAAAGTGCTGCAGAATAAGGTCGGTAGCAAGCCGCGCCGGGCGGGGTAAACTTCCGGGCGGCCATATGATGGTTGTTCCGGCACGGATCACCAGGGCACGGTACGGCCCTGGTAATCGAGATACTCCAGTCCGGACGTAGCCGTTTGTCGAGCAGGACGTTCACCAGGCGTGGGATTGTCTCTTCGATGGTCAGCGGGGCATCTGCCCCGCCGAGCTCGGTGCGGATCCATCCGGGGGCCATCACCACCAGCGGATGGGAGGCCGAGGAGGGGCGAGCGGCGAAGCTGCGCATGAACATATTCAGCGCAGCTTTACTCCCGCGATAGAGTTCCCGCTGGCCGGTAAGGTTATTGGTCAGGCTCCCCTGGCCAGAGGACATCACGCCGAGCACCCCCTGCGGTTTAACGGCCTGCTGCAGGCGCTCGATAACCCGCATCGGCGCCAGGGCATTGGTGAGCATCACCTGGTAAAACTCCTCGGTGGAGACGTCGCCAATGGTCTGCGATGGGTCACGATTGGTGGTACCGGCGTTGACAAACAGCATATCGAGGCTTGCCGGGGGAAGCGTCGCCTGCAGCGCGGCCAGCTGGGCTTCATCGCGAATGTCGAGCGTCGCCAGGCGTAGCCGCAGGGGATGCGTCTTGGCCAGGTCGTGGAGCGGCGTGTGGGATGATAAATCGCGCACGGTGCCGGTGACCTCCAAGCCGTGCTGCAGGAACGTCGCCGCCATAGCATGGCCAAGGCCGCGCGAGGCGCCGACGATGAGGATAGTGTTGTGCTGATCGGATTTCATGATGTCTCTCGCTGCAGAAAGGAGGTCTTCACTATAATCAGGCCCGAGATCGGGCGGAAGACGCCGCCAGTGCACTCATATCTTGCAGCAAACGCCCTGTCTGGCGACTGGAGCGATAATGAACGATCCCGATTTTAATTTGCTGGCAGCCCTCGATCCGCTGCCGGTCAGTACCGAGGTGATTACGGTTTCGCAGGCGTGGCATCCGCGTCTGGAGCAGGCCCCGGCCACCGCTGGCTGCGGCAGCGGGTGCGTGAGGTGTGTCGCGAATAAAAAAAGCCCGCACAAGTGCGGGCAAAAATACTGGAAGCAATGTGAGCAATGTCGTACTGAATACCTGAGTGATTTACTCAACTATTCAGTGATGAGAAAGATAATATTTCTCATTTAAGATATCAACCCCATCTTTTGTGCGGAAGCGATTTTTTATCCGAGGGTGAAAACCGTGCGCTTCTGGCTGTCGTCCTGCGGCCAGGCCGCCGCGATCTCCTGCAGTGGCCGCGGGGTGGTGGCGATGGTCAATTTCCCCGGCACCGCCGCCTGCAGCATTTCACCGGTCGCCGCCAGCAGTTGCGATACCGACAGGCTACCGATCCCGCTGCCCATCAGCAGGAGCGGGGCGGAACGCAGCACTGCGCCATTTAACGCGATATCGGCGCCAGCCAGGGAACCCACCTGCACATAGCGCACCGGACTGCCGGCAGGGGTATATTTCGCCAGTGCTGGCAATAATAATTCCGCGCTGTGTCCCCACAGGTAATCGATGACCACATCGATCTGCGCGGCGCTGACCGCTGAAAATTGCCCGCTCAAGGTTTTATCATCAGCGGTTAACTGAATACACTCATCGGCGTCCAGCGCCGCGAGCGACTGCGCATTGCGCCCGGTTGCAATGATTTTTTTCGCCCCCAGATAGCGGGCAATCTGTACCGCCAACTGACCGGCGCTGCCGGTGGCGCCATTAATCAGCACCGTTTCGCCGGCCTGAAGCTGGGCGCGTGTCACCAGCGATGCCCACGCGGACATACCGGGGTTGGCCATCGCCGCGGCGCTAACATCATCGAGCGCATCCGGCAGCGGCAGACAATTCTGCAGGGCGACCGGCGCCCGCTGCGCCATACTGCCGAAGGGGGCGGTGGGGAAGGCGAAGTAGACGCGCTGGCCCTGAGGTGTGGTGCCGACGCCATCGATACCGGGCACAAAGGGCAGATTGCCGTCGAAGCTGTAATGGCGTCCGGATGCCCGGGCCTTAACCACATGGCTTATCGCGGCGGCGCGGACGTCAATGAGCGTCTGGCCGGGCGCGGGCTGCGGGTCGATAAAATCGGCCCAAACCGGGCCTTCTGCGAGATCAAAAACCACGGCTGCTTTCATAAATTATCTCCTGTCGGGAATTATGTGTAAAATACACATATTGTTTTGCAGCACTATACGCGGAAAATTAATATATGCAAGATGCACATAATGACTACGACATTACCGACTTTCACGGCGCGCTGCTGGATATCATCAGCGTAATGAACCAGCCGCTGCGCGATGAGCAGATCCTGCAGGCAGCCGGCATCCAGCTGGAACAGATGCTGTTTCCGCTGCTTGTGGCAGTAGGGCGCCATGGCCCGGTGGGGGTGGTTGAGCTGGCGGATCATTTAGGGCGCGATTACACCACCGTCAGCCGCCAGGTGAAAAAACTGGAAGCCCAGGGACTCGCCTGTAAGCAACCGAACCGTCATGATCGACGGATCAGCGAAGTGACGCTTAGCGCCAGCGGACAACAGATGATCGACAGTATTGCGGTAGCGCGGCGGCGGTTAATGAATCAGGTGCTGGCGCAGTGGCCTGAAGATGAAGTGCAGGCGCTGTTTCGCTTAACGCGCAAATACGCCGACAGTTTGCAGCAACCAGGCTAAATTCTCGTGTGTTGCCGCCTGGCGCAACAATCAGCTTTTGCGTCACAACTCACGGGTCAGTTCGTCGATGTTGTCGGAAAGTATCTCCAGCAGGGATCTCACATAGAGAGTGTTGTTTCCCTGATGCCACATCGCGCTGAGGGGGAGCCCTTCGACATGCTTTTTCGGCGTGAGCGCAAGGTATTTCACGCCGTCGGCATTCATGTCTTTATAGGACGCTGGCACCAGAGCAATGCCGAGTCCTGCGGCAACAAAACTCAGGATAGTCTGCTTCTCTTCAGCATACTGCGCGATGACAGGCATGCTGCCCCCCTCTTTGAAAATATTCATTGTCAGGTCATGGCTGTGACGCCGGGTGCGTCTTTCCGGCAAGATAACCGGCTCGTGTCGGAAATCATCGATACTGACTTCGTCATAACTGACCAGCCGGTGATGAGCGGGCACGGCGAGCACGCAGGTTTCATTGGCGATAAAACGCGCTGTCAGCGTGGCATCAATATGTTCCGGCGGGCGTACAAAGACCACATCCAGCCATCCTGAAATGAGTCGGGGAATCAGCTTGTGAGATTTATCTTCCGTAAGATGAATATCTGCCTCAGGAAAACGTCTGACAAAAAGATTAAGCAATTCAGGAAGTAATCCTTTGGCTGCGCTGTCGATAGCCCCGATCCGCAATGTTCTTTTCTGCAACAGGCTATTTTTACGGAATCGCTGCCGTAGCGCATCGAAATCAGCCATGACCGTTTTGGCCTCATTTAAAAAGGCGGCGCCTTCAGGTGTTAGCGACACGTTGCGGGTCGATCGATTCAGTAGCCTGATCCCCAAATCATCTTCCAGTAGCTTAATAAAGCGACTCAGTGACGCAGGCATCATTTCGAGTTTACGGGCAGCCCGGCCAAAGTGAAGCTCATCACCTAACACCACAAAGCAACGTAGCTGATTTATATCCATTTTTTCACCAAAACCTGATTATACAAATTATTTATATAAAGCCGTGCCGATGATAAAGCGGTTCAAAACTTCATACTGGGATTATTACAAAACGATAACAACCCTACATCACTATGGAGCATCCCGTCATGAAAAACGACCTCGAAAAGAAGGTGATGCGTAAGGTTACCCTGCGCATTATTCCTTTCATCATGCTGCTGTACTTCATTGCCTTCCTTGACCGCGTCAACATTGGCTTTGCCGCCCTGACCATGAATCAGGATCTGGGATTTTCACCCACCGTTTTTGGTCTGGGCGCTGGCATTTTCTTCCTGGGTTATTTTCTGTTTGAGGTACCGTCAAACTTAATTCTTCATAAAGTGGGCGCCCGCATCTGGATCGCCCGCGTCATGATTACCTGGGGATTCGTCTCTGGCTGCATGGCTTTTGTGCAGGGCACGACGAGCTTCTACATTCTGCGTTTTCTGCTCGGCGTGGCGGAAGCCGGTTTCTTCCCGGGGATCATTCTCTATCTCAGCTACTGGTTTCCTGCCGCCAGGCGTGCGCAGGTCACTGCCATCTTTATGGCCGCAGCTCCCCTGTCGACAGCACTGGGATCGCCGGTTTCGGCCGCACTGCTGGAGATGCATGGCTTCCTTGGCTACGCCGGCTGGCAGTGGATGTTTGTACTGGAAGCTTTGCCGGCGCTGGTGCTCGGTGTTGTGGTTCTGTTCTTCCTGACGGATCGTCCGGCCAAGGCCAAATGGCTGACTGATCAAGAGCGTGCCTGGCTGGAAAACGCCATGCAAGACGAGGAGCGGGCACGGGCGGCAAAACAGAGCCATTCCAGCGCATGGCGAGGGCTAGCGGATATACGCGTCCTGGCGCTGGCGCTGGTCTATTTCGGTACCTCAGCCGGGCTGTATACGCTTGGCATCTGGTCCCCGCAAATCATTCGCAGTTTCGGTGCTTCCTCGCTGGAGATTGGTTTCCTGAACGCCTTTCCGGCGGTGATCGGCGTCATCGCCATGATCCTCTGGGCGCGTCATTCCGATCGAACCAAAGAGCGCAGCTGGCACGTCATTGGCGCCTGCCTGCTGGCGGGTGCCGGGCTGATATACGCCGGTAATGTAAGCACATTGTTTACCGTAATGGTCGCCTTAACGCTGGTCACCGTGGGGATTAGCGCATCAAAACCCCCTTTGTGGAGCATGCCAACCCTGTTCCTCAGCGGCCCGGCTGCGGCCGCTGGCATTGCCGCTATCAACTCCATCGGCAACCTCGGCGGTTTCGTTGGCCCGATGATGATTGGCGTGATCCGCGAGCAAACCGGTAGCTACAGCTGGGGCCTGTACTTTGTCGCCGGATTGCTGGCGCTCTCGGCCCTCGTGGTCATGATTCTTTCTGCCAGAGCGAACAAATCGCCGACGGCAGAGCTTCCACATCCTCATACTCATTAACTGGAGAAGTAACGATGCGTCACTACAAAATTGCTGCCATCCCTGCGGACGGTATCGGACCGGAAGTCATTTCGGCAGGTATTGAAGTCTTGCACGCGCTGACGCGCCACGATCCGCAACTGAAATTTGATATAGAGACCTTTGACTGGGGGTCAGACTATTACAAAAAACATGGCGTGATGATGCCGGAAGAAGGGCTGAACATGCTGAAAGCATTTGATGCCATTTACTTCGGCGCGGTGGGGGCCCCGGATGTCCCTGACCACATCACACTCTGGGGCCTGCGGCTGCCTATTTGCCAGGGCTTTGACCAGTACGCCAATGTGCGACCCACCAAAATTCTGCCGGGCGTCACTTCACCGCTGCGCAACCGCGGGCCTGGCGATCTTGACTGGGTCATCGTGCGCGAAAACTCCGAAGGTGAATATTCTGGTAACGGCGGCCGTACCCACCGTGGTTTACCTGAAGAAGTCGGTACCGAAGTGGCAATCTTTACCCGTGTTGGGGTGACACGCATTATGCGCTATGCCTTCAGACTGGCACAGTCTCGTCCACGTAAACTGCTGACCGTGGTGACCAAATCCAACGCCCAGCGCCATGGTATGGTGATGTGGGATGAGATTGCCGCTGAAGTGGCGCAGGAATTCCCGGATGTGCAGTGGGACAAAATGTTGGTCGATGCCATGACGCACCGTATGACGTTGCATCCCCAGACCCTGGATACCATCGTTGCCACCAATCTGCACGCCGATATCCTTTCCGATCTGGCTGGCGCGCTGGCGGGTAGTCTGGGCGTAGCGCCGACCGCGAATATTGATCCTGAACGCCGCTTCCCTTCCATGTTCGAACCGATCCATGGTTCCGCATTCGATATCACCGGCAAAGGGATTGCGAACCCCATTGCCACTTTCTGGACCGCGGTACAGATGCTTGAACATCTGGGCGAACGCCATGCCGCTGCGCTGATTATGGAAAGCATTGAGTATGTGTGTGAAAAAGGCATTCTGACGCCAGATGTCGGTGGCTCAGCCAATACCGCGGAGGTGACACGCGCCGTGGTGCACTACATTGACGCTAAAGCTGACATTGCCGAGACCGCATAAACATGAATAACGAACAGGCTGCAGAGATCCTGCAGGATATCTTTCAACATGCGGTCAACAGTGCCCGCGCCGGGCCGGTGACCCTGGCTAACCTGCCGGAAAAACCTCGCGGCCGTTGTGTGGTGATCGGTGCGGGTAAAGCGTCCGCGGCAATGGCGGCTGCCGTGGATGCGGCCTGGCCGGATGTGGCGGTGTCGGGCGTGGTGGTGACGCGTTACGGTTACGCGGTTCCTGCGGGCCGCATCCGCATTATTGAGGCGGCTCATCCCGTATCAGATGCCATGAGCGAGGTTGCCGCAATGCTGATTGTGGAGACGCTGCGCGGTTTAACTGCCGATGATCTGGTGCTGGCATTGATTTCAGGGGGAGGGTCGGCGCTGATGGCGCTGCCCGCCCCGGGGTTAACGCTGGCAGATAAGCAGACCATCACCCGGGCCCTGCTCCATAGCGGGGCCAGCATCAAAGAGATGAATCTGGTACGTCGTCATCTCTCAGCGGTGAAAGGCGGAAAGCTGGCGACCATGGCGCAACCGGCGCGCATCGTATCACTGATTATCAGCGATGTGCCTGGCGATAATCCGACGGACGTAGCGTCTGGCCCCACCGTTGCCGATAACAGCGCACCACGTGATGCGCTCCGGGTATTGCAGCGGTATGGCATTGCGATCCCGAAGCCCGTTAGCGAACGGCTAAACCAGCCGGCCGGCCCGGTGGAAAACGCCGCGACAGGCGAGGTCAGGCTTATCGCCACGCCGGCGATGGCGTTAGCGGCGGCGGCTCTGGCCGCACGACAACATGGGTTCACCCCCCTTATTTTGGGGGATGCTATAGAAGGTGAAAGCAGGGAAGTGGCGGTGGTCATGGCCGGTATGGCGAGATCGGCGAAGCAGTATGGTCACCCGATTTCAGGGCCTGCTGTGCTGTTGTCAGGTGGCGAAACCACGGTGACAGTAAACAACACTCAGCCTGGAAAAGGGGGCCGCAATACCGAGTTTTTACTCAGTCTGGCCTGTGCGCTCCAGGGGGAACACGGTATCTGGGCCATGGCGGGAGATAGCGATGGTATTGATGGCACAGAAGATGCCGCAGGTGCGATCGTCTTCCCGGATACGCTTGCGCGCGGCAAGCTGAGCGGTCTTAATGCAGTGCAATATCTGGATGGCCATGATAGTTACTGCTATTTTCACGCGCTTAATGATTTGCTGATCACCGGCCCGACGTTAACCAACGTCAATGATATTCGGGCAATATTGATTGCCTGACTGTATCGCTCTCCTGTGCCAGGGAGAGCGATATTTTTCCCTTTCAACATAGTTCAAATCTTCGGTATCCGCCCGCCATCCATTTCCACGCTAAAGCGCATCGCCTGGCGTCAAGGTGTCGATCATCGGTCCGTCTGATGTGTTGGCGTGCAAGATGACATGGAAAGGAAGGTAACGCGTGGAAATCGCCGCCTGGCGCGATGCCAGGCGGCTGATGGTCAGGCGGTTTTGGTCGCTGCCTTCAGGCTCTGGACGAAGGCTTTCAGCTCGTCGAGCATGGTCTGCGGCTCATCGAGGTGGCGTTCGATGATTTTGACGATGGCGGAACCGGAGATAGCCCCGGCGGCTCCGGCGTCAATGGCGGCGCTCACCTGCTCCGGCGCGGAGATACCAAAGCCCTGCAGCGGCGGCGCGGCGTGATATTCCGCCAGCTTCTCCACCAGGTGGTGCAGCGGCAGCGCGGCGCGATTTTCCGCACCCGTCACTCCGGCGCGCGACAGCAGATAGGTGTAGCCGCGGCCATAAGAGGCAATCTGGCGCAGTAAATCGTCATCCGCATTGGGCGGGCAGATGAAAATCGGCGCGATGTTATGGCGCATCGCCGCCTGGCGGAACGGGGCGGACTCTTCCACCGGCACGTCGGCCACCAGCACCGAGTCGACGCCGACGCGGGCGCACTGGGCATAGAACGCATCGATGCCCGGGCTGAAGACGAGGTTGGCATACATCAGCAGGCCGATTGGGATGGTCGGATGCTGCTGGCGGATCGCCGCCAGCATCTCAAAGCACTGCGCCGGGGTCACTCCCGCGGCGAAGGCGCGCAGGGCCGCGCCCTGGATGGTCGGGCCGTCCGCCAGCGGGTCGGAGAAAGGGATCCCCAGTTCAAGGGCATCGGCGCCGCCTTCGATCAGCGCATCGATAATTTTCAGCGACTGCTCCGGTCCCGGATCGCCAAGGGTGACAAAGGGGACGAAGGCGCCTTCCTGGCGATTTTTCAGTTGGGCAAACAGCGTCTCATAGCGTTCCATCAGATTTCCCCTCGCGCTTTCAGGATGTCATGTACGGTGAAAATGTCTTTGTCGCCGCGGCCGGAGAGATTAACCACCAGCAGCTGCTCTTTTTCCGGGTTCTCGCGCATCATCTTCAGCGCGTGGGCCAGAGCGTGAGAGGACTCCAGCGCCGGGATAATCCCTTCGTGGCGGGAAAGCGCTTTAAACGCGTCCAGCGCTTCGTCGTCAGTGATCGACACATAGTCAGCGCGACCGGTGCTGTTCAGAAACGCGTGCTGCGGCCCAACGGACGGGAAGTCCAGCCCGGCGGAAATGGAGTAAGACTCTTCGATCTGGCCGTCGGCGGTCTGCATCATCGGCGACTTCATACCGAAGTAGATCCCAACGCGGCCATGCTTCAGCGGCGCGCCGTGCTCGCCGCTCTCGATACCGTGTCCGGCGGGCTCCACGCCGATCAGGCCGACGTTGGTTTCCTCGATAAAATCAGCGAACATGCCGATGGCGTTTGATCCGCCGCCGACGCAGGCGATCACCGCGTCCGGCAGGCGGCCCTCTTTTTCAAGGATCTGCGCTTTGGTCTCTTCGCCAATCATGCGCTGGAATTCACGCACAATCGTCGGGAACGGGTGCGGACCGGCGGCGGTGCCCAGCATATAGTGCGCCTTTTCGTAGCTGCCGGACCAGTCGCGCAGCGCCTCGTTACAGGCATCTTTCAGCGTGGCGGAGCCGCTGTGCACCGGGATCACCTCGGCGCCCATCAGGCGCATACGGAACACGTTCGGCGACTGGCGCTCGACGTCCTTGGCACCCATGTAGATACGGCATTTCAGGCCGAGCAGGGCGCTGGCCAGCGCTGAGGCGACGCCGTGCTGACCGGCGCCGGTCTCGGCGATAATTTCGGTTTTACCCATCCGTTTGGCCAGCAGGGCCTGGCCCAGCACCTGGTTGGTTTTGTGCGCGCCGCCGTGCAGCAGATCTTCGCGTTTCAGGTACAGGGTGGTGCGGGTGCCTTCGGTCAGATTCCGGCATTTGGTCAGGGCCGTCGGACGACCGGCGTAGTTTTTCAGTAGGTCGGTGAATTCCGCCTGAAAGGCCGGGTCCTTCTGCGCGCTGACAAAGGCTTCTTCCAGCTGGCGCAGGGCGGGCATCAGGATCTGCGGCACATACATGCCGCCGAATTCGCCGAAGTAGGGGTTCAGTAAAGTGCTCATTATTGCTCCTTAATATGCGCGCAGCGTCTGGAATACGGAGGCCAGCTTGCTGGCGTCTTTAATCCCTGGTTGCGACTCTACGCCTGAATTGAAATCGAGTCCGGCACAGCCGCTTTTGGCCGCTTCCACACAGTTATCGGCGCCGAGGCCGCCCGCCAGCATGACGTTGCGCAGATCCTGGCCCTGCAGCAGGCTCCAGTCAAAGCGCTGGCCGCTGCCGCCCTGGCCGTTGTCGAGCAGGTACTTGTCGACATGGTGGAGCGTACGGGCCGGGAAGGTTTCGCCGACGCTCAGCGCTTTCCAGATGCGGACGTTGTCCGCGAGGGCGTCGCGCAGCGCGTCGATATAGGCCTGGTCTTCATCACCGTGCAGCTGCACGGCGGCCAGCCCCAGAGCCTGCGCGCGGGCGACCACCTCCTCCAGCGGCGCATTGCGGAAGACGCCGACGTACTGCAGCGGCGCAGCGGCGATCACCGCTTTGGCCTGGGCGTCATTCACCGCTCGCGGCGAGGTCGGGACGAAGATCAGCCCACCGTAAACGGCGCCGGACTCCCAGGCCACCTGGGCATCCTGCGGGCGCGTCAGGCCGCACACTTTGTTCTCGCCGAGCAGCACGCGTTTAACCGCCGTTTCCAGATCCGCCTGCTCCATCAGGGCGGAGCCGATCAGGAAGCCGTTGGCGAAGTGGCTCAGCTCGCGCACTTCGGCATAGGTATGGATGCCGGATTCGCTGATCACCGTGACATCCGGGCCGAGACGCGCCGCCAGCTGACGGGTGCGGCTAAGGTCAATCGACATATCGCGCAGGTCGCGGTTGTTAATGCCCACCACCTTCGCCTTCAGGGCGATGGCGCGCTCCAGTTCCTCTTCATTGCTGACTTCGGTGAGCACGCCCATATTCAGGCTGTGAGCCACCGCCGAGAGCTGACGATACTGTTCATCGTCGAGCACCGAGAGCATCAGCAGGCAGGCGTCGGCCTGATAGTAGCGCGCCAGGTAGATCTGGTAAGGGTCGATGGTGAAGTCCTTACACAGGATCGGCTGCGGCGCGACCTGGCTGACGATCGGCAGGAAATCGAAGCTGCCCTGGAAATATTTCTCATCACACAGCACCGAGATCGCCGAGGCGTAGTGCTTGTAGATGCTGGCGATCGCTGCCGGATCGAAATCCTCGCGAATCAACCCCTTCGACGGCGAGGCCTTCTTGCACTCGAGAATAAACGCGGTGCGGGTGCCGGCCAGTGCGTCATAGAAATTGCGCTGCGTCGGAACGATCTCATTTTGAAAACTGGCTAACGGTTGTTGTTGTTTGCGGGCTTCCACCCAAATCGCTTTGTCGGCAACGATTTTTGCTAAAACGGTTTGCATTATTTACCCTCTTGCCGCTAAGGCGGTCACTCTGTCATAGGCCGCGCCGCTGTGCAGCACATCCAGTACCTGCTGAGCGTTAGCTTTCAGATCTTCATGCCCGTGTAAACGCATCAACATGGCGACGTTGGCGGCGACGGCGGCTTCGTGAGCGGCTTCACCTTTACCTTGTAGCAAGCGCGTCAGAATGTCACGGTTTTCTTCCGGGGTGCCGCCCGCCAGCTGCGCCTGATGGTAAGGCGTCAGGCCGAAGTCGTCGGCGGTCAGCTGATAGCTTTTAATTTCCCCGTTATGCAGTTCGGCCACCACCGTAGGCGCATGCAGCGAAACTTCATCCATCCCACCGCTGTGCACCACCGCCGCGCGCTGATAACCCAGCACGCGCAGGGTCTCGGCGATCGGCAGCACCAGTTCCGGGCTGTAGACGCCAATCAGCGCCAGCGGCGGATGCGCCGGGTTGATCAGCGGGCCCAGCACGTTGAACAGGGTGCGGGTCTTCAGCTGCTGACGGACCGGCATCGCGTGGCGGAAACCGGTGTGGTACTTCGGCGCGAACAGGAAGCAGACGCCCAGCTCATCAAGCGCGGCGCGGGATTTATCGGCGTTCATATCGAGATTAATGCCGAAGGCCGCCAGCAGGTCAGAAGAGCCTGATTTACTGGAGACGCTGCGGTTGCCGTGTTTCGCCACTTTTAACCCGCAGGCCGCAGCGACAAAGGCGCTGGCGGTGGAGATATTGATGCTGTTGCTGCCGTCGCCACCGGTGCCAACGATGTCGGCAAACAGGTAGTCCGGGCGCGGGAACGGCGCGGCGTTTTCCAGCAGCGCGGTAGCGGCGCCGGCAATTTCCTGCGGCTGCTCGCCGCGCACTTTCATGCTGACCAGCGCGGCGGCCAGTTGCTCAGGCTTCACTTCGCCGCGCACGACGGCGGAGAACAGCTGGTGGCTCTCCTGCTGACTCAGGGTTTCCGCCTGGTACAGCTTCTCAAGGATCGGCTGGAGGGTGTTGGTATGCTCCAGCTTCTGCAGCGCCCAGGCCAGGGTCTGCTCCAGCAGTCGCGCGCCCTGGGTGGTGAGGATCGATTCCGGGTGGAACTGGAAGCCGCACACCCGATCCGCATCGTGACGCACCGCCATCACCATACCGTTGAAATTGGCGTTAATCGTCAGCCCGGCGGGAATATTGCTGCCGACCAGCGAGTGGTAGCGCGCCACCGGCAGCGGGTTAGCCAGACCGGCAAACATCGCCTGGCCGTCGTGCTCAATGCTGGAGGCTTTGCCATGGAGGATCTCCCCCGCCTGGCCGACATAGCCGCCGTAGGCTTCGACAATGGCCTGGTGGCCGAGGCAGATGCCGATGATCGGCAGCTTGCCGCGCATACGGGTCAGTAGCTCCGGCATGCAGCCGGCTTCGCTTGGCGTACCCGGGCCCGGGGAGAGCATCAGCACCGGGTTGTCCATGGTGCCCAGACGCTCAATCAGCGCCTGCGCCGGAACGGAGTTGCGATAAATCACTACGTTATGGCCGTTGGCGCGCAGCTGGTCTGCCAGGTTATAGGTAAAGGAATCGATATTATCGAGCAGCAGAATGTCAGCCATCAGAAAATCTCCTTCGCGTGATGGGCCTGGGCAATGGCGCGCAGCACCGCGCGGGCTTTATTTCGGGTCTCATCCGCTTCCGACTGGGGAACCGAGTCGAGCACAATGCCGGCTCCGGCCTGGACGGTAGCGATACCTTCCTGCACGTAGGCGGAACGGATGACGATGCAGGTGTCGAGGTCGCCGTGGGCGGTGAAATAGCCCACCGCGCCGCCGTAGCTGCCGCGGCGTTTACCTTCGGCGGCGGCAATCAGCTGCATGGCGCGGACCTTCGGCGCGCCGCTGAGGGTGCCCATATTCATGCAGGCGCGATAGGCGTGGAGGACGTCGAGATCCTGACGCAATTCGCCTACTACACGGGAGACCAGATGCATCACGAAGGAGTAGCGGTCAACCTTGGTTAAATCAGCGACATAGCGGCTGCCCGGGGTGCAGATGCGCGCCAGGTCATTACGCGCCAGGTCCACCAGCATCAGGTGTTCGGAAAGCTCTTTATGATCGGTGCGCATTTCCAGCTCGATGCGGCTGTCGAGGTCGCGATCCAGCGAGCCGTCGGCGCGGCGGCCGCGTGGCCGGGTGCCGGCGATGGGGTAGATCTCAATCTGACGGCTGACGGCATCATACTTCAGCGAGCTTTCCGGCGAGGCGCCGAACAGGGTGAAATCATTGTCCTGCATAAAGAACATGTACGGGCTGGGGTTGCTCTTCTTCAGCACATCATAAGCGGCCAGCGGCGATGGGCAGGGCAGCGAGAAGCGGCGGGAAGGAACCACCTGGAAGATTTCCCCGGCGCGGATCGCGCGCTGCATTTTGCGCACCACCGCGCCGTACTCTTCATCGCTCTGGTCAACGTCGCAGCGCATTTCGGCCACGGTGGTAACCGGTAGCGGCGCCGGCGGCTCGTTCAGCTGCTGACGCAGCTGGCTCAGGCGCTGCTCCAGGCGCTGTTTTTCACTCTCCAGCGGGGTGAACAGGCTGGCCTGAATGCGGGTATGCTTGGTCTGATGGTCGATGACCAGCAGGGTTTCCGCCAGATAGAAGCAGTAGTCCGGGCAGGCGGTGTCGCTTTGCAACTGGGGAAGATCTTCAAAACCGGCCACCAGGTCATAGGCGAACAGGCCGCCGAAGAACATCGCTTCGCGCTCGTTGTCCGGAACGCTCACCAGCTCCTGCAGGAGACGGAAGGCGTCAAACACCGACAGTGAGCAGAGACGGGCGTCTTCATCGAGCAGGGCGCTGACGGCCGGGAAGGTCAGGATGCGGCCGTTGGGCTGGCGCTGATTGTTGATCCCGGAGGGCAGCGCGCCGTCCAGTAGTTCCAGCAGCGCCGCGCCGTTGGCGGAGAGGGCCTGAATAGTGACAGTGTCACCAAGGGCCGTAATGCGCAGCGCGCTATCGACCAGCAGCAGGCTTTTTAAGTCATCTTTGCTGTCGATGTCAGCGGATTCCAGCAGCAGCGTCGCCGGACGGGCGCCGCACAGTTGGTGGAATAACGCCGTCGGGTTCTCCCGGTAGATGGCGTCGCTGGTGAGAAGCTCGAGTGCCGGTTTGGATGTTTGCATTATTGTTCTCGCCTGTTCGTATTATTTTTGTCCAATAAAAAGCCCGCTCATTGGCGGGCCGGGTATCTGTATGCTGAATGCAAAACGCGATCACGCCGCCCGTCGTCAGGAGGTGCGCCACCAGCTGTGCAGAGTGATAAAGTGCATTTTCATCGTGATACCCCTTCATGTGAACTTGCGTACTAGTTAACTAGTTCAATGGAATAAAGTCAACCCTTGTTTGCAGATTTTCTCTGCCTGTCGGTATGATAATGCGCTTATTTACGTTGATGTCCAGCAGGAGTCCTTTTGAGCGACAGCCAATACGCAGTGATTTACGATCTGCACAGCCATACCACCGCCTCTGACGGGCGGCTGACTCCGCAGGAATTGGTCCATCGCGCCCATGAGATGCGCGTCGGCACCCTGGCGATCACCGACCATGACAGCGTGGCGGCGATCCCGGCGGCCCGGGAGGAGATCGCCCGCGCCGGATTACCCTTGACCCTGGTGAACGGCGTCGAGATTTCCACCCTCTGGGAGAATCACGAGATTCATATTGTGGGTCTGAATATTGATATTGCGCACCCAACGATGACCGCCCTGCTGGAGGAGCAGAAAGCGCGGCGCCAGCAGCGCGGTCAGATGATTGCCGAGCGCCTGGAGAAGGCGCGGATCCCCGGCGCCTGGGAAGGGGCGCTGCGACTGGCGGACGGTGGCGCCGTCACCCGCGGCCATTTTGCCCGTTTTCTGGTGGAGGCCGGCCATGCGAAAAACATGGCGGAAGTCTTCAAAAAATACCTTGCCCGCGGGAAAACCGGTTACGTGCCGCCGCAGTGGTGTACAATAAAACAAGCGATTGATGTGATTCATCATTCTGGCGGCAAGGCGGTGATTGCCCATCCCGGGCGCTACGATCTTTCCGCCAAGTGGTTGAAGCGGCTGTTGGCCCACTTTAGCGAGCAGGGCGGTGATGCCATGGAAGTGGCCCAGTGTCAGCAGGCGCCCCATGAACGCGCCCAGCTGGCCACCCTGGCCGTGCAGTTTGGTCTTCTGGCGTCGCAGGGATCCGATTTTCATCAGCCCTGCGCGTGGATCGAACTTGGCCGTAAGCTCTGGCTTCCTGCCGGCGTGGAAGGCGTCTGGCACAGTTGGGAAGCGGCCGCCGAATAAAAATTGAGAGGGAAGTATGAGCCAGTTTTTTTATATCCATCCGGATAACCCGCAGGCGCGGTTGATTAACCAGGCGGTGGAGATTGTGCGTAAGGGCGGGGTAATCGTTTATCCTACCGACTCCGGCTACGCGCTGGGCTGCAAAATTGAAGACAAGGGGGCGATGGAGCGGATCTGCCGCATTCGTCAGCTGCCGGACGGCCACAACTTTACCCTGATGTGCCGCGATCTGTCCGAGCTGTCAACCTACGCTTTTGTGGATAATGTGGCGTTTCGCCTGATGAAAAACAACACGCCGGGCAACTATACCTTTATCCTTAAGGGGACCAAAGAGGTGCCGCGTCGGCTGCTGCAGGAGAAGCGTAAAACCATCGGCATGCGCGTCCCGTCTAACCCCATCGCTCAGGCGTTGCTCGAGACCTTAGGCGAGCCGATGCTCTCCACGTCGCTGATGCTGCCCGGCAGCGACTTTACCGAATCCGACCCGGAAGAGATCAAAGATCGTCTGGAGAAAGTGGTGGACCTCATCATTCACGGCGGTTTCCTTGGGCAGCAGCCGACCACGGTTATCGATCTCACTGAAGACACCCCGGTGGTGCTGCGCGAAGGCGTCGGCGACGTGAGGCCGTTTCTCTAAGGCTATCTGCCGGGCGGTGCATCATGCGCCGTCCGGTACCCCGCCTTTTCGCCCCGACGGCACGATAATCATCCATAGCGCTACACAAACCAGCAGCGCGCCGAGAATCAATCCTTCCTCCACTGTCTCTCCGAGGCAGAGATAGCCCCACAGCGCCGCAAAAGGTGGGATCAAAAAGGTCACCGACAGCGAACGCAGGGGCCCTATATCTGCAATCAAGCGGAAGTAGAGAATATACCCTGCCGCCGTGCAGACCACGCCCAGCATGACTATCGCTATCCACGGCAGACTCTGCCGCCAGTCTACGGCAGGCCCATGCCAGCAGGACCAGAGAAAGAAAGGAAACAGAAACAGCGTGGCGCCGACCTGGCTACCCAGCGCGACGCGTTCAGCCTCGAGGCCGCCTCGCTGCTGGATCCAGCGGCGGGTCAGAAAGCCGGCCAGACCGTAACAGGCGGTCGCGGTCAGGCAGGCGCCAATCCCCGGCAGCAGCAGGGCGGCGCTAAGGCCAGATGTCGGGCGCGCGATCACCGCCACGCCAATGGCGCCCAGTATCGCGCCGCCGCCTTTGCGCAGGGTTAACGGTTCTGCAAAGCATAACGCGCCGATCAGCACCCCCATCATCGGCGCCGTGGCGTTAAGCGTGGCGGAGTACCCTGCCGGCAGCCATTGCGCGGCAAGGCAGTACATGAGAAAAGGAAGGCCTGAATTAATGACCCCCAGCTGCAGAGTGGATGTGAATTTTCCCTGATACCCGCTCCATTTACCCTGCACGCCGAGTAACAGCCCGAGCGCGATAGCGGCGAACAGTACGCGAAGAAAAGCGCTGTTCAACGCCCCGAAGGCCGGGGTGGTGATGCGCATAAACAAAAAGCTGGCGCCCCAGAGGGCGGCGAGCAGCAGCAGGCGGCCATAGTCGATAATACGCATGATTGATTCCTTGTAGTCACGAAGGAAGTCAACTGTAGAACCCACGTGCAGCGTGCGACAAACGCGTTATGCTTACATGATTAAGTTTTTCTTAACTGAGGTTCCATACCCATGAAACTCCCGCCGCTGAATGCGTTGCGCTGCTTTGAGGCGGCGGCGCGGCTGCTCAGCCTGAAGCTGGCCGCCAGTGAGCTTTGCGTCACGCCCAGCGCCGTCAGCCAGCAGATTGCCCGCCTTGAGGAGACGCTGAATGTCCCGCTATTTATCCGTACTCCGCGACGGTTACAGTTAACGGCGGTGGGAGAGATCTACCTGCGGGCCGTTCAGCCGGCGTTTCATCAGATAGCCGCCGCCACCCAGCGCCTGCAGGTGCCCCCGGGACCAGAAAAGGTAGCTATCAGCTGTACCAGCGGCTTCGCCATTCAGTGGCTGCTGCCGCGGCTGGCTGATTTTGAACGACGCTATCCGCAGATTGAGATCCAGATCGGCACCACCAACCGGCGAGTAGATTTGCTGAGTGAAGGGATCGATTTTGCCGTGCGTCATGGTGTCGGCGGCTGGCCGGAACTGCAGGCTTACCGCCTGCTGGATGACGACCTGATGCCGGTCTGCAGTCCGCAGCTGATCGCTCCGCGCCGGACGCTCACCGATGCGAGCGATCTACTGCAGTATCCGCTGCTGCACGATGAACATCGTGAAGACTGGGCGCTGTGGTGTGAGGCCGTGGGGCTGGCGCCGCACTTCGCGCGGCGTGGGCCGGTGTTCACTGATTCCAACGGCGTGACGGAGGCGGCGTTCGCCGGTATGGGGATGGCATTGTTGCGACGCTCATTCATAGCGCCTGCGCTGACGCAGGGGCGGCTGGTTAATCCTCTGGCGCAGCCCATCGCCTGTCCGCTGGCCTATCATCTGGTTTACCACGAGACCGCGCTGCTGGCGCCTGCCAACCGCTGTTTTCGCGACTGGCTGCTTGGCCAGCGCCCGGCCGTCGCTGAGGAGCGCGCGTAGTGAGGGGGGCGCTGTCCGATAAAGATCCGTATGCGTGAATGGGCACAGGAGAATGAGGAAAATCTGTTCCATACTAAAGACGGGGCGCGGCGAACAGAAGCTTTCCCGACGAAGTTAGTGTAGTATGTTCGGCCACGAATACGGGCTCGCGGTGGATATCCTGAACGCGCCGACGAGACTTTACGTTAAAAGTATATACGTAACAATGAGTTGTGCTTTTGGCCTCATTGTTTCATAAAGCATACCAGACGCCTGGGAAGGCGACACCTTAAGGAAGCTCAATGAGCGAGAAACTGCAAAAAGTGCTGGCCCGCGCCGGCCACGGCTCCCGCCGTGAAATTGAAGCGAAAATCGAAGCTGGCCGCGTCAGCGTCGACGGCAAAATCGCCACCCTCGGCGATCGTGTGGAAATTGTCCCTGGTTTAAAAATTCGTATCGATGGTCATCTGATCTCGGTGAAAGAGTCTGCCGAGCAGATCTGCCGCGTGCTGGCTTACTATAAGCCGGAAGGCGAGCTGTGCACCCGTAACGATCCGGAAGGACGCCCGACGGTGTTTGATCGTCTGCCTAAACTGCGCGGCGCGCGCTGGATTGCCGTTGGTCGTCTGGACGTGAATACCTGCGGCCTGCTGCTGTTCACCACCGATGGCGAACTGGCCAACCGCCTGATGCACCCGAGCCGTGAAGTCGAGCGTGAGTACGCCGTTCGCGTTTTCGGCCAGGTGGATGATGATAAGCTGCGCCAGCTGTCGCGCGGCGTACAGTTAGAAGATGGTCCGGCAGCGTTTAAAACCATCAAATTCACCGGCGGCGAAGGGATTAACCAGTGGTATAACGTTACCCTGACCGAAGGGCGTAACCGCGAAGTGCGTCGCCTGTGGGAAGCGGTCGGCGTGCAGGTCAGCCGTCTGATCCGCGTGCGCTACGGCGATATTCTGCTGCCGAAAGGCCTGCCGCGCGGCGGCTATACCGAGCTGGACCTGGCGCAGACCAACTACCTGCGCGAGCTGGTGGAGCTCACGCCGGAAACCAGCTCTAAGGTTGCCGTCGAGAAAGACCGTCGGCGGTTGAAAGCCAATCAGATCCGTCGGGCGGTGAAGCGTCACAGCCAGACCAGCGCTAATCCGCGCCAGGGTAACAACAGCAACCGTCGTTCCAGTACTCGCAATAAGACTAACGGTTAATGTTATGCGTTCCGGTGACTTGCCGCCGGAACGCGTACTTCCTTCCGCGCTATCAGGCCCTCAGTAGTCTATCCCCATCTGCGCTTTAATCCCGGCATCAAATGCATGCTTGACCGGACGCAGTTCGCTGACGGTATCGGCCAGTTCAATAATATCGCGATGACAGCCGCGGCCGGTGATGATCACCGACTGATGGGCAGGGCGCTCACGCAGGGCGCTCAGCACCGACTCCAGCGGCAGGTAATCATACGCCACCATGTAGGTCAGCTCGTCCAGCAGCACCAGATCGAGCTGGTCGTCAGCGAGCATACGGCGGGCATGCTCCCAGACCGCCAGGCAGGCGGCGGTGTCGCTGTCGCGATCCTGGGTGTTCCAGGTGAAACCTGTGGCCATCACCTGAAATTCGACGCCGTGAGGCTCCAGCAGATTACGCTCACCGTTAGGCCAGGTCCCCTTGATAAACTGGATCACGCCGACTTTTTTGCCATGGCCGACGGCGCGGGTCGCGGTGCCAAAGGCGGCGGTGGTTTTGCCTTTGCCGTTGCCGGTAAAGACCATCACAATGCCGCGCTCGTCCTGGGCCGCCGCCACCCGGGCGTCAACTTTATCTTTCAGCCGCTGCTGGCGTTCGCGGTAGCGTTCATCACTCATTGGGCAATTCCTGGTTTACGTCCCGGTTGGGCGTCGAAGGTCATTCCCGTCTTGCGACGACTGTCGTCACCCATCAGCCACAGATAGACGGGCATAATGTCAGCGGGGGTTTTCAGTTTCAGCGGATCTTCCGTCGGGAACGCGCTGGCGCGCATTCCGGTGCGAGTGCCGCCGGGGTTGATACAGTTTACCCGCAGGTGGCGGCTTTGATACTCGTCGGCCAGCACCTGCATCATCCCTTCGGTGGCGAATTTGGAAACGGCATAGGCGCCCCAGTTGGCGCGGCCCTGACGACCGACGCTGGATGAGGTGAAGACCAGCGAGCCCGATTCCGAACGGAGTAATAAAGGAAGAAGCGCCTGGGTCAGCATAAAGGTGCCATTAACGTTCACCTGCATCACCTGCTGCCAGACCTCCGGCTTCTGCTCTTCCATTGGGCAGATGTCGCCGAGCAAGCCGGCGTTATGCAGCACGCCGTCAAGGCGGGGATAGTGCATGCTGATCTGCTGCGCCAGCTGCTGGCACGCCTGGGGCGTACAGGTGAGCAGGTCGAGGGTAAACCAGCGAGGGGGAATTCCACCCTCACGCTCAATCTCCTGGGCGACGGTGCGCAGTTTGTCGTCGTTGCGACCCAGCAGGATAACGCTGGCGCTATAGCGCGCGTAGGTCAGGGCCGCTTCACGACCAATCCCGTCGCTGGCCCCGGTGACCAGGATGATGCGATCTTTCAGCAAGTGACGTTGTGGTTGATAATGCACGGCAACTCCTTGGGCGATCGGTTCCCGATCGCGCTTCATCTTTGGTATCTCACTTTTGCGCTGTTATGCCTGAAAGCGCCCGCCATTGCAATCGGCGAAGCGGAAAGTATTCACAAAATTAATATCTTGCAACGATTTCAGCCGCGCGAAAAAAAACGGAATCCGCTGCGCAGAGAACACAAAGCACAAAGACTTCTCGCCAGCGGCTGAGGTACACTGTGCAGCAACGTCAGTGCTTTACACAAGGTGAAAACGTGGAATTACTTGCTCAGTACGGCTTATTTTTAGCCAAGATCGCGACGGTTGTCGTCGCCATCGCGGTGATTGCCGCTATTATCGTCAACCTCGCTCAGCGCAAGAAGCAGCGCGGCGAGCTGCGGGTGACCAATCTTAGCGAGCATTATAAAGAGATGAAGGAATCGCTGGCGGTGGCGCTGCTGGACGGCCCGCAGCAGAAGCAGTGGCATAAGGCGCAGAAGAAAAAGCAAAAACAAGAGGCGAAGGCGGCCAAAGCGCGGGCGAAGCTGGGTAATGCCGAGCCGGAAGGCAAGCCGCGCGCCTGGGTGCTGGATTTCAAAGGCAGTATGGATGCCCATGAGGTCAATAGCCTGCGGGAAGAGATCACCGCGGTACTGGCGGCGGCGAAAGCGCGCGATCAGGTGGTGATTCGCCTGGAAAGCCCCGGCGGGGTGGTGCACGGCTACGGTCTGGCCGCCTCTCAGCTGCAGCGCTTGCGCGACAAGCAGATCCCGCTGACGGTGGCGGTCGACAAAGTGGCGGCCAGCGGCGGCTATATGATGGCCTGCGTGGCGAACAAAATTGTCTCGGCGCCGTTTGCGATCCTTGGCTCTATTGGCGTGGTGGCGCAGATCCCGAACCTGCACCGCTTCCTGAAGAATAAAGATATCGATATCGAACTGCACACTGCCGGGCAGTACAAACGAACGCTCACCATGCTGGGCGAAAATACCGAGGAAGGGCGGCGCAAGTTCCGCGAGGATCTCAATGAGACACATCATTTGTTCAAGGATTTCGTCCACCGGATGCGTCCGGGACTTGATATTGAGCAGGTGGCCACCGGCGAACACTGGTACGGGGTGCAGGCGCTGGAAAAAGGTCTGGTGGATGCGGTTGAAACCAGCGATGAGCTGCTGCTGGGGCTGATGGAGAGCCACGAGGTGATCGGGGTGCGTTATCAACAGCGTAAGAAGATGCTCGACCGCTTTACCGGTAGCGCGGCGGAGAGCGCCGATCGGCTTCTGCTGCGCTGGTGGCAGCGCGGTCAGAAACCGCTGATGTAAATAACATAACGCGAGGCCTGGGCCTCGCGTTATTGTTTTCACTGGTCTTAATCGACCAGGTGGTACTTGTCCGACAGCTCGTGAGCAAGATACTTAAACATGTTAAATACCGCTGTACTCTTCGGCGTCGGTAGTCCCTGCTCATCAAGGTAAAACTCACCGCTAAACACCAGGACATTGTTGCGCTGAACGACGTCGGTGGCTTCGATACCGGCTAACGTATCCTCATGTTCGCGAATAAGTTTGTTGGCTTTTTCGAGCAGCGTCTGGCGATCGATTGGTTGGGTTGTACCTTGCATAACGGACTCCTCTTTTTCTCCGCGCGTAGTTTACGCCGCGCGGCGGCGTGGGGCAAATTTTCCATGCATAAATCAGGGGTAATGGTAACCAGTGGAGAAACAGCCGTTTACTGGCGGGATTTGCTTTTGCATGCTAATAAAGTTGCGTAACGAATTTTATCAGGTACAGTGTGACGCTTTCGGCGATCTGGCAACAGATTTGCTTGACATTCGGCCAAAAATTCTTCGTGCTATGTCACCTGACGAGAAAAAGTCAGCAAACTCAAGCGCCTGGTTTTACGGAGATGAAACGGGTGTTCAGGGTTGATATTCACCGACGGTGCCGCAACATATGAGGCAGTCGCCAGTGGAGGGTGTATGAATGTGCGATGTATTCCTGGATGAATCAAATTAGGTAAAGGTGAATATGGGTAAAGCTCTCGTTATCGTTGAGTCCCCGGCAAAAGCCAAAACGATCAATAAGTATCTGGGTAATGACTACGTGGTGAAATCCAGCGTCGGTCATATCCGCGATTTGCCGACCAGTGGATCAGCTTCCAAAAAGAGCGCCGACTCTACCGCCACCAAAGGGGCTAAAAAGCCTAAAAAGGACGAACGTAGTGCTCTGGTTAACCGTATGGGCGTGGACCCATGGCATGACTGGAATGCGCACTATGAAGTACTTCCGGGTAAAGAAAAGGTAGTTTCAGAACTCAAACAGTTGGCGGAAAAAGCTGACCACATCTATCTCGCAACCGACCTTGACCGCGAAGGGGAAGCCATTGCCTGGCACCTGCGGGAAGTCATCGGCGGCGATGAACAGCGTTACAGTCGCGTGGTGTTCAATGAGATCACCAAAAACGCTATTCGTCAGGCCTTTGAAAAGCCGGGCGAACTGAATATCGATCGGGTTAACGCCCAGCAGGCGCGTCGTTTTATGGACCGCGTGGTGGGCTATATGGTTTCGCCGCTGCTGTGGAAAAAAATCGCCCGTGGTCTTTCTGCCGGGCGCGTGCAGTCCGTCGCGGTCCGCCTGGTGGTGGAGCGTGAACGTGAAATTAAAGCGTTCGTCCCGGAAGAGTACTGGGAAGTCGACGCCAGCACCACCACGCCGGGCGGTGACGCCCTGCCGCTGCAGGTGACCCATAAGGATGATAAGCCGTTCCGTCCGGTCAGCCGTGATGAGACCATGGCGGCGGTATCGCTGCTGGAAAAAGCCAGCTACAGCGTACTGGAGCGTGAAGATAAGCCGACCAGCAGCAAGCCGGGCGCGCCGTTCATCACCTCCACCCTGCAGCAGGCGGCCAGCACCCGTCTGGGCTTCGGCGTGAAAAAGACCATGATGATGGCTCAGCGACTCTATGAGGCAGGGCACATCACCTATATGCGTACCGACTCCACCAACCTGAGTCAGGACGCGCTGAACATGGTTCGCGGCTACATCAGCGACAAATTTGGCAAAAAATATCTGCCGGATAGCGCGAACCAGTACGCCAGCAAAGAAAACTCGCAGGAAGCGCACGAAGCGATTCGTCCGTCTGATGTGAACGTGCTGGCGGAAACGCTGAAAGATATGGAAGCGGATGCGCAGAAGCTTTATCAGCTGATCTGGCGCCAGTTTGTCGCCTGTCAGATGACGCCGGCGCAGTACGACTCCACCACGCTGACCGTAGCTGCGGGTGATTTCAAACTGAAAGCGCGCGGTCGCACTTTACGTTTCGACGGCTGGACAAAAGTCATGCCGGCGCTGCGCAAGGGCGATGAAGACCGAACGCTGCCGCTGGTCAAACAGGGCGACCGCCTGAGCCTGGTGGAGCTGACGCCTGCGCAGCACTTTACCAAGCCGCCGGCGCGTTTCAGCGAGGCCTCGCTGGTGAAAGAGCTGGAAAAACGCGGGATTGGCCGTCCGTCGACCTACGCGTCGATCATTTCGACCATTCAGGATCGCGGCTACGTGCGGGTGGAAAATCGTCGTTTTTACGCCGAAAAAATGGGCGAGATCGTTACCGACCGGCTGGAAGAAAACTTCCGCGATCTGATGAACTACGATTTTACCGCGCAGATGGAGGATCGCCTCGACCAGGTTGCGAACCACCAGGCCGAGTGGAAAGAGGTGCTGAACCACTTCTTCGGCGATTTTACCACCCAGCTGGCGACGGCAGAGAAAGATCCGGAAGAGGGCGGCATGCAGCCGAACCCGATGGTGCTCACCAGTATCGACTGCCCGACCTGCGGCCGTAAAATGGGGATCCGTACCGCCAGCACCGGCGTTTTCCTCGGCTGTTCGGGCTATGCCTTGTCGCCGAAAGAGCGGTGCAAAACCACCATCAACCTGGTGCCGGAGAACGAAGTCCTCAACGTGCTGGAAGGCGATGACGCGGAAACCAACGCGCTGCGCGCCAAACGTCGCTGCCAGAAGTGTGGGACGGCGATGGACAGCTACCTTATCGATCCTAAGCGTAAGCTGCACGTCTGTGGTAATAACCCGACCTGCGACGGCTACGAGATTGAAGAGGGCGAATTCCGCATCAAGGGATATGACGGCCCGGTGGTGGAGTGCGAGAAGTGCGGGTCTGAAATGCACCTGAAAATGGGGCGTTTCGGTAAGTACATGGCCTGTACCAACGACGAGTGTAAGAACACGCGTAAGATCCTGCGCAATGGCGAAGTGGCTCCGCCGAAGGAAGATCCGGTGCCGCTGCCGGAGCTGCCGTGTGAGAAGTCTGACGCCTACTTTGTGCTGCGCGACGGGGCGGCGGGCGTCTTCCTGGCGGCCAACACCTTCCCGAAATCACGGGAAACGCGTGCGCCGCTGGTGGAGGAGCTGTACCGCTTCCGCGATCGTCTGCCGGAAAAACTGCGTTATCTTGCCGATGCGCCGCAGCAGGATCCGGAAGGCAATAAAACGCTGGTACGCTTTAGCCGTAAAACCAAGCAGCAGTACGTGGCGTCCGAAAAAGAGGGCAAAGCGACCGGCTGGTCAGCTTTCTTTATCGACGGTAAGTGGACGGAAGCCAAAAAGTAATGGCGTTCGTTCGGGCAGGAAAAGCGCGCTTTTCCTGCTCAGGCGACCGGCAGAGAGAGTGCATTTCTCTGCCGTGTCGTCTTCCCCTCTTTGCGTTAATTTCCTCCCCTTATAACCACCTATATTATTTTTCGTTAGCGTCTATACAGTGTTGATATAAATGATATAGTGGTTATAGTTAATGCCTTTTTTATTATTAAAACGTCTTATACATCATCGCTTTCAGGATGCATTGCGGCGCCACTATGGCCAACTGCCGGGAGCCCAGGGCCTTCATCGGCGACAAGTTGCCTGAACGTAAAGTGTATTAAGCGGCTTCATTTTACGCGCAAACGGATATCAGCCATGAAACTACAACAGCTTCGCTACATCGTTGAGGTGGTTAACCATAACCTGAATGTTTCATCCACCGCCGAAGGGCTCTATACCTCCCAGCCGGGTATCAGTAAGCAGGTCCGCATGCTGGAGGATGAGCTGGGCATTCAGATCTTTGCCCGCAGCGGTAAACACTTAACCCAGGTGACGCCGGCCGGGCAGGAGATCATCCGCATCGCCCGCGAAGTGCTGTCGAAAGTCGATGCCATCAAATCTGTCGCCGGAGAGCATACCTGGCCTGACAAAGGGTCTCTTTACGTCGCCACCACCCATACCCAGGCGCGCTATGCGTTACCGGGAGTGATCAAGGGGTTTATTGAACGCTACCCGCGGGTGTCGCTGCATATGCATCAGGGCTCGCCGACTCAGATTGCGGAGGCTGTGTCGAAAGGCAATGCCGATTTCGCCATCGCCACCGAGGCGCTGCATCTGTATGACGATCTGGTGATGCTGCCATGCTATCACTGGAACCGGTCGATTGTAGTGACCCCCGAGCATCCTCTGGCCACCAAGGGCTCGGTGTCCATAGAGGAACTGGCCCAGTATCCATTGGTAACCTATACCTTTGGTTTTACCGGCCGCTCCGAACTGGATACCGCGTTTAACCGTGCGGGCCTGACGCCGCGCATTGTTTTTACCGCCACCGATGCCGACGTCATCAAAACCTATGTTCGCCTGGGGCTGGGGGTAGGGGTAATCGCCAGCATGGCGGTGGATCCGGTCTCTGACCCGGATCTGGTGAAGCTGGATGCGAACGGTATTTTCAGCCACAGCACCACTAAGATAGGTTTCCGCCGTAGCACCTTCTTACGAAGCTACATGTATGATTTTATTCAACGTTTTGCTCCCCATTTGACCAGGGACGTGGTAGATACCGCGGTGGCTTTACGCTCGAATGAAGATATTGAAGCGATGTTCAAAGATATAAAACTTCCGGAAAAATAACCCTGAAAATAATAATGGCACTCCCTGCGAGGAGTGCCATTAACTATGATGGACTGTATTTAACAACTTAAACCTCGAACCAATCACAAAATTAATAATTTTTGGCAACACGTTTTTCATTATGCCCGCCGCGATCAAATAACCGGTTAAATATATTCCATCAGGCCTAAATTCACTGGATTAATCTTTTATCCATAATTAAGATTTATCTGTACCTGATGATTTGAGCAATTGGTGGTGACAATATGATAAGTAATATCGATTACATGAAACTGGCGATGTCATACGAGAATGACAAAACCGAAATCGATCCCGTTCTGCGTAGTCGCGTATGGGGCGTAGTGTTGGTAGGGTTGGCGATGTTCTGGAGCATCATCGCGCTCACCATCTGCAACATCTGGATTGTCAGCTAAAGCTGTAGGTCATCGTTGTAGATACATGTCATTTTTATGACAGTGAAAGGAAACTGTAATATAAAATCAGTGACCGGCAATACAGGGAGAATATATTTTGCCGCTGGATTCATCCAACCTGAAATCACTCACCAGAGCTAATCACTGCCAGCTGGCCGATTAGCTCTTTTTTTGTCCTCGTGTACTAATACAATATCGGCATACGCCCTCTTTGCACTATTTTGGTGCTATTTCGCCTGCTCTCGGATAATTCCCGTTTCCTCTCTCTCTGTCTCGTCGTATTTAGCAATTTGGGTTGTTATCAAAGTGTTATGCTCAGTATGTGTTATCTTTAATGGAGACCCTGAGGAGAATCAGGGTATGCCATCCCTGAGATAAAGGAGGAGCTATGTCGTCAACCCTACGAGAAGCCAGTAAGGACACGCTGCAGGTCAACGATAAAACCTGGCATTACTACAGCCTGCCGTTGGCGGAGAAGCAGCTGGGCGAGATCAGTCGACTGCCCAAGTCGCTGAAGGTGCTGATGGAGAACCTGCTGCGCTGGCAGGACGGTGACTCGGTAACTGAAGAAGATATTCGCGCCCTGGCCGGCTGGCTGCAACAGGCCCATGCCGACCGGGAAATCGCCTACCGTCCGGCACGCGTCCTGATGCAGGACTTTACCGGCGTGCCGGCGGTAGTGGATCTGGCCGCCATGCGCGAGGCGGTGAAACGCCTTGGCGGCGATACGGCGAAGGTTAATCCGCTATCGCCGGTTGACCTGGTGATCGACCACTCGGTGACCGTTGACCGCTTCGGCGACGACGAGGCCTTCGAAGACAACGTCCGCCTGGAAATGGAGCGGAACCACGAACGCTACGCTTTTCTGCGCTGGGGGCAGCAGGCCTTCAGCCGCTTCAGCGTGGTGCCGCCGGGCACCGGTATTTGCCACCAGGTGAACCTGGAATACCTTGGCCGGGCGGTCTGGAGCGAGGAGGTGAACGGCCAGTGGATGGCGTGGCCGGATACGCTGGTGGGCACCGACTCCCATACCACCATGATTAATGGTCTTGGCGTGCTGGGCTGGGGCGTGGGCGGGATTGAAGCGGAAGCCGCTATGCTGGGCCAGCCGGTGTCAATGCTGATCCCCGATGTTGTGGGCTTTAAGCTCAGCGGCAAACTGCGCGAAGGCATCACCGCCACTGACCTGGTACTGACGGTTACCCAAATGCTGCGTCAGCATGGCGTCGTCGGCAAGTTTGTTGAATTCTACGGTGACGGCCTGGATACCTTACCCCTTGCCGACAGGGCGACCATCGCCAATATGGCGCCGGAGTATGGCGCCACCTGTGGCTTTTTCCCTATCGATGACGTAACGCTCAGCTATATGCGTCTCAGCGGCCGTAGCGAAGAACAGGTCGCGCTGGTGGAAGCCTACGCTAAAGCCCAGGGCATGTGGCGCCAGCCTGGCGATGAGCCGGTCTTTACCAGTACCCTGGCGCTGGATATGAGCAGCGTCGAAGCGAGCCTCGCCGGGCCGAAGCGACCGCAGGATCGCGTGGCGCTGGGCGATGTTCCGAAAGCCTTCGCCGCCAGCGGCGAGCTGGAGGTTAACCACCTTCAGCGTCAGCGTCAGCCGGTTGACTATACGCTGAACGGGCATCACTATTCGCTACCGGATGGCGCGGTGGCTATTGCAGCGATTACCTCCTGCACCAATACCTCTAACCCCAGCGTGTTGATGGCCGCCGGCCTGCTGGCGAAAAAAGCCGTCGAACGCGGCCTGCAGCCGCAGCCGTGGGTGAAAGCTTCCCTGGCCCCAGGCTCGAAAGTGGTGTCGGATTATCTGGCCCATGCCGGCCTGACGCCTTACCTCGACCAGCTCGGCTTCAATCTGGTGGGATATGGTTGCACCACCTGTATCGGTAACTCCGGTCCATTGCCTGAACCTATCGAAGAAGCGATCAAAAAAGGCGATCTGACCGTCGGGGCAGTGCTCTCCGGTAACCGTAACTTCGAAGGGCGTATTCATCCGCTGGTGAAAACCAACTGGCTGGCCTCGCCGCCGTTGGTGGTCGCCTATGCGCTGGCGGGGAACATGAATATCGACCTCACCCGCGAGCCGTTGGGACAGGGCAAGAATGGCGAGCCGGTCTATCTGAAAGATATCTGGCCGAGCGGGGAGGAGATTGCCCGCGCGGTGGAACAGGTCTCCACCGAGATGTTCCGCAAAGAGTACGCAGAAGTGTTTTCCGGCACTGAGGAGTGGAAGGCGATCAAGGTGGAGGCGTCAGATACCTACGACTGGCAGGAGGACTCGACCTATATTCGCTTGTCGCCGTTCTTTGACGAGATGGGCGCCGAGCCGCTGCCGGTAGAGGATATTCGCGGCGCGCGGATCCTCGCCATGCTGGGCGACTCAGTCACCACGGACCACATTTCGCCGGCGGGGAGCATCAAAGCCGATAGTCCGGCAGGCCGCTATCTGCAGGAGCATGGGGTTGCCCGGCGCGACTTTAACTCCTATGGTTCCCGTCGCGGTAACCATGAGGTGATGATGCGTGGCACCTTCGCCAATATCCGCATTCGTAACGAAATGGTCCCAGGGGTGGAAGGGGGCATGACCCGCCATCTGCCGGATCCTGAACCGATGGCGATTTACGATGCGGCGATGCTGTACAAGGCTGAGGGCACACCGCTGGCGGTGATTGCCGGTAAGGAGTATGGCTCAGGTTCCAGCCGTGACTGGGCGGCGAAGGGGCCGCGCCTGCTGGGGATTCGGGTAGTGATCGCCGAGTCCTTCGAGCGTATCCACCGTTCCAACCTGATCGGAATGGGCATTTTGCCGCTGGAGTTCCCGCAGGGCGTCACCCGCAAAACGCTGCGGTTGACCGGGGAAGAGCGGATTGATATCAGCAATCTGCAGTCGCTTCAGCCTGGCGCTACGGTGCCGGTGACCCTGACTCGCGCTGACGGCTCGCAGGAAGCGATCCCTTGTCGGTGCCGTATCGACACGGCGACCGAACTCACCTACTACCGCAACGACGGCATCCTGCACTACGTTATTCGTAATATGCTGTGAAACAAAGGGCCAGCATCGCTGGCCCTTTTTCGGTTATTTCACCGGTTTATTCCGTCGGCTTGCTGTTCAGCAGATGGCCCATCTTGGCGGCTTTGGTGTCCAGATAGTGAGCGTTTTTCGGGTTACGCCCGACGATCAGCGGCACCCGCTCCACAATGTTGATCCCGGCTTCGGTAAGAATTTCCACTTTTTTCGGGTTATTGGTTAATAACCGCACCTGCTCAACGTTGAGCAATTTGAACATGTCGGCGCACAAGGTGAAATCGCGCTCATCGGCGGCGAAGCCAAGCTGATGGTTCGCTTCGACAGTGTCGTAGCCCTGATCCTGCAGCGCGTAGGCGCGGATCTTATTCAATAAACCAATGTTGCGTCCTTCCTGGCGGTGATAGAGCAGGATCCCCCGACCTTCTTCAGCGATATGCGACAGAGCCGCTTCCAGCTGAAAGCCGCAATCACAGCGCAGGCTAAACAGGGCATCGCCCGTCAAACACTCTGAATGTACGCGGGCGAGGACCGGCGACTGCCCTGATATATCGCCATACACCAGCGCGACATGATCCTGTCCGGTTGCCAGTTCTTCAAAACCCACCATCAGGAAATCGCCCCAGGGGGTTGGCAGTTTGGCTTCTGCCACACGTTTAAGCTGCATGTGATTCTCCAGATTCTGTCAGCACCTGACTGTGCTTTCTGTTTCCCGCTATTTTGCCACAACGCCTGGACGTTCTCCTAATCGCGAACGGTTAGCCGTGTGGAAAGCGCACAAACGATCTACTTTCCGCTATGATGTTCATCTACAAGGAGAAGGAGAGAAAATGCTGTTGATAGCCCGACGAACTGCTCTCGCGGCGGCGCTGCTGCTGGTTATGCCCCTCACGGTCTGGCTTTCCGGGTGGCTGTGGCAGCCTGGACTGCCGGTTGCCATGTTGAAAAGCCTGTGGTGGGTGACGGAAACGGTGACCCAGCCGTGGGGAATTATCACTCATGTCGTGCTTTGCGGCTGGTTCCTCTGGTGTCTGCGCTTTCGGCTGCGCGCGGCGTTGATCCTGTTCCTTATCCTTGCCGCCGCTATCCTGGCGGGACAGGGGGCGAAATCCTGGGTCAAGGCGCGGGTCCAGGAGCCGAGACCGTTCGTCATCTGGCTGGAAAACACAAGGCAGGTGCCGGTGACGCAATTCTACGCGTTAAAGCGTAAAGAACGCGCTAAACTGGTGCATGAACAGCTGGCGCAGGCGCAGGCGCAGGACATTCCGTCATTTTTACGCAAACACTGGCAGAAGGAGACGGGGTTTGCTTTCCCGTCAGGTCACACCATGTTTGCCGCCAGCTGGGCGTTACTCGCTGCGGGGCTGCTGTGGCCGCGTCGCCGCTGGGGCACAATCGCGGTGCTGCTGGTGTGGGCGACGGCGGTGATGGGCAGTCGCCTGGCGCTGGGCATGCACTGGCCGCTGGATCTCATCGTCGCCACGCTGATCTCCTGGCTGCTGGTCACGGTGGCCTGCTGGCTGACGCAGCGCCTTTGTGGGCCGCTCTCGCCGCCCGGAGAAGAGGCGCAGGATATTAAAAAACGGATGCCTGAAGCGGAATAATGTTGATTTTAGCGGCATCCGACCGCATATCCTGAAGAGTTGCCATGCTTTTTCATTCCACCGCTGCGGCGAAAATGATACTTTATAGGGCTGAAAGCGGGCTTTTTTCGCGCAACCCACATAACGGGAAGTCATGTGAAATATTTACTCATTTTCTTACTGGTGTTAGCAATCTTCGTCATTTCAGTGACGCTGGGGGCGCAGAATGACCAACAGGTCACTTTCAACTATTTACTCGCTCAGGGTGAATTCCGCATATCGACGCTGCTGGCGGTGCTGTTTGCCGCGGGCTTTGCCATTGGCTGGCTGATCTGCGGCCTGTTCTGGCTGCGGGTGCGTGTCTCACTGGCGCGCGCGGAGCGGAAAATTAAGCGTCTTGAGCGTCAGATTGCCCCCGTCAGCCCGGCGGCTGTCGACGCAGGCGTGCCTGCGGTGAAGGAATAACCTCTTATGCTGGAGTTGTTGTTTCTGCTTTTACCCGTTGCCGCCGCTTACGGCTGGTACATGGGGCGCAGAAGTGCACAACAGTCCAAACAGGACGATGCGAGCCGCCTGTCGCGAGATTACGTGGCGGGGGTTAACTTCCTGCTCAGCAACCAGCAGGATAAAGCCGTCGACCTGTTCCTTGATATGCTGAAAGAGGATACCGGTACCGTTGAGGCGCACCTGACGCTCGGTAATTTGTTCCGTTCGCGCGGCGAGGTCGACCGCGCGATTCGAATTCACCAGAGCCTGATGGAAAGCGCGTCGTTAACCTACGATCAGCGCCTGTTGGCGGTGCAGCAGCTGGGACGGGATTATATGGCCGCCGGACTGTATGACCGCGCGGAAGACATGTTCAAACAGCTGGTGGACGAGACCGATTTCCGCCTCGGCGCGCTGCAGCAACTGCTGCAGATTTACCAGGCGACCAGCGACTGGCAGTCGGCTATTGAAGTGGCTGAACGGCTGGTGAAACTGGGGAAAGAGAAACATCGTGGCGAAATCGCCAACTTCTGGTGCGAACTGGCCCTGCAGCAGATGGCAGCCAACGATCTGGATAAAGCGATGGCGTTGTTGAGAAAAGGCGCAGCCGCGGACCGCAACAGCGCCCGGGTATCGATCATGATGGGCCGGGTGTGGATGGAAAAGGGCGACTACGCCAAAGCGGTGGAGAGCCTCGAGCGGGTTATCGATCAGGATAAAGAGCTGGTGGGTGAAACGCTGGAGATGCTGCAGACCTGCTACCAGCAGCTCGGCAAAACCGATGAATGGGAAGTTTTTCTGCGCCGCTGCGTGGAGGAGAACGCCGGGGCGACGGCCGAACTGATGCTGGCGCAGATCCTTGAGCAACGGGAAGGCGTCGAAGCGGCGCAAAACTACGTTACCCGGCAGCTGGAACGCCACCCGACCATGCGCGTCTTCTATAAGCTGATGGACTACCATCTCAACGAAGCGGAAGAAGGGCGGGCGAAAGAAAGCCTTGGGGTGCTGCGAAACATGGTTGGTGAGCAGGTGCGCAGCAAACCACGCTATCGCTGCCAGAAATGCGGATTTACCGCTCATACACTCTACTGGCATTGTCCGTCCTGCCGCTCGTGGGCGACCATTAAACCCATTCGCGGTCTCGACGGCCAGTAAAGCCAAAAAAAAGCCCTCCGTTAGTTACAACATACTTATCGCTTCACTCCTCTCCAGGCGCGGCCCCGGCAGCGCCATCGTCCGGTCAGGGCAGGTACGGCAGTCTGTTATTTTGTTCGCTTCACAGGTAGAATGCTGCCCGTTTACCTTTTTTGCGCCACCCCGGCGCCCATCAACACTAAGGTCTGGTCATGACGTCTACAGCTATCCCATCTTCCCGCGCTGTCACATCCTCTCCCGTTGTGGTTGCGCTCGACTATGATAATCGCGATAAAGCGCTGGCATTTGTCGACCGCATCGACCCGCGCGACTGCCGCCTGAAGGTGGGCAAAGAGATGTTCACCCTGCTGGGCCCGCAGTTTGTCCGCGATCTGCATCAGCGTGGGTTTGAGGTGTTCCTGGACCTTAAGTTTCACGATATTCCCAACACCACCGCCCGCGCGGTGGCTGCAGCGGCTGAGCTGGGCGTATGGATGGTGAATGTCCATGCTTCCGGCGGCGCGCGAATGATGACCGCCGCGCGCGAAGCGCTGCTGCCGTTTGGCAAAGATGCGCCGCTGCTGATCGCTGTCACGGTACTCACCAGTATGGAGTCCAGCGATCTACAGGATCTGGGCATTACCTTATCTCCGGCTGACTACGCGGCGAAGCTGGCGGCGCTGACCCAACGCTGCGGCCTTGATGGGGTGGTGTGTTCAGCCCAGGAGGCGGTGCGCTTTAAGCATGAGCTGGGGCAGGCGTTTAAGCTGGTGACCCCGGGGATTCGTCCGCAGGGCAGCGACGCTGGCGATCAGCGGCGAATTATGACTCCTGAGCAGGCTCAGGAAGCTGGGGTAGACTATATGGTGATTGGTCGCCCGGTTACTCAGTCGGCGGATCCAGCCGCGACGCTGCGGGCGATCAACGATTCTCTGCGCAAGGGGGCATAATGAGCGATTCCAACAGCCGTCTGGTCTACTCCACCGAAACCGGGCGTATCGACGAGGCGAAACCGGCGCCGGTGCGCCCGAAAGGCGACGGCATTGTGCGGATCCAGCGCCAGACCAGCGGCCGCAAGGGCAAAGGCGTCTGTCTGATTAGCGGGATTGATGCCGACGATGCTGCGCTAACCGCTCTGGCGGCAGAGTTGAAAAAGAAGTGCGGCTGCGGCGGCGCGGTGAAAGATGGCGTGATCGAGATCCAGGGCGATAAGCGGGATTTACTCAAGTCGCTGCTTGAGGCGAAAGGGATGAAGGTCAAGTTAGCCGGTGGCTGATCGCTATTTTCCCTCTGCTCCAATGGTCTGGTTGAAATAACAAGGCCGCGGTAAATGCCGCGGCCTTGAATGATTTAACGTGCGTAAGTCAATTCGTGTGAATTATTCTTTTATTTCGTCAGATAATTAAATCATTTGCCGACCTGGTGACCAATAATACCACCGACTGCTGCGCCACCCAGGGTACCGAGCGCGCTACCGTCAGTTAACACTGCACCACCGATAGCGCCGGCGCCAGCGCCGATAGCCGTGTTACGATCGCGTTTAGACATGTTAGAGCAAGCGCTCAGAGACATTGCTACAGTGACAGCCAGAACGACAGCAGCCATTTTTTTGCTCGTTGAAGTCATCATTTTTTTTCTCCTGAATAATCTATTCATGGATTACAGCGCTCCTTTAAGCATAGCCTGATAAAGCAGCTTCAGGGCAATTCCATGAAGTTAAGGTGCGCAGGTGTCACGAAAATCACGCAGGTGATAGTCACTTCCTGTTATATCGCTAATAATAATTTTACTTTTTTTAAAATTTATCGTCAGGTAAAAAGTCTTAATTAGCGGCTCGGAATACTCTCAGAGCGATAAAGCGCCCCTTCCGGCGCTTTGGCAGGAGATGGGGCGGCGGAGGATCAGATGTAGGGCACGATATCGACGGTCAGGCCGCTGCGGAGCAATTGTTCGCGACAGGCGTCCGGTAAGCGATCGTCGGTAATAACGCGATTAAAGCGGCCGGCGGGACCGAGCGGATAGGGATGTACCGCGCTGAATTTTGAACTGTCGCTAAGAATAATTGCCTCACAATGCTTCTCCAGCACGGCGTTCACCACGTCCGCACGCATCATATCGCGGCCGGTAAAGCCGGTTTCCGCCTGCCAACCGTCGATCCCGATGAAGGCTTTGCTGAAATGCACCTGCTGGATGAACTGACGGGTTAGCGGACCGACCATACTCTCACTGCGTTTCTGATAAATTCCGCCCAGCAGGATCACCTCTCCTGGGGTCTCTTTCAGCAGATGGGCGATATAGCTGCTGACGGTAATGATGGTGATATCGCCGCGCTCGGCCAGCGTACGCGCCAGCAGGGCATTGCTGCTGCCGTTTTCGATAAATACCGTTTCACCGGTATTCACTAGCGCCGCAGCCCGGCTGGCCAGCTCACGCTTAATGGCGAAATGGGTCATCATGCGGGTTTCGACATCTTCGCTGTCCAGCGGTACGGCATAGCCATGAGTACGGCGCAAATAGCTCTGCTTTTCCAGCAAATTCAAATCCTGACGAATAGTAACCTCAGAGACACCGGTCATCTTCGCCAGATCGGCGACGCTCATGCGGCCTTTATCGATGACCACTTGCAAAATACTTTGTTGTCGGGCGTTCATAGCAACATCACTGTTAGGGGGCTATATGGCGAGCAACCGGTCCATATGGCCGGCTGCGGCATGGCTGATATTCAGATTTCCCAGGGCGCCTTGGGTTGGTTTTGTTGTTCAGCATCGTCCGCCGCCAGCGCCAGCAGCTCCGCTTTGAGGATCTCCAGATTATGGATCGCAGAATGGTAATCACCGGCAACCAGAATATCCAGCACGGTATCGATACGTTGAGCGAGCAGGTGGGCATTCACATCTGACATGGCATTATCCTGGTAACAAAAACGAATGAAATCAATGATGCTAAAAATGAATGAAAAAGAGAAGCGAAAAAAACGCACAACCTTAATCGGTGCGACGGAAATGGCTGGATAGAGAGGAAAGAAGCAGCGGTTCCCGCAGGAACCGCTGTGAAGGGGCGTCAGACCGCCGGACGCGCAATAATGCTGCGGGTTTCCATGCGAACTTCAGCGATAGTGACATCGATAACGTCAGTCACTTTATAGACTACTTCACCTTTGATCTGCACGGTACCGTTCTCCTGGCTGCACACCAGTTCGTCGCGCACGGCGTGGAGGAACGGGGCCGGAATAAAGGCGACCGCGCCATTGTCCACCAGACGCACGCGCATCCCGCCGCGGCTGACGTCGATGATCTCCGCCGCGAAGCGGGTATCGGTCCCGGCTTTATCGTTGAGGAAACGGGCGTACAGCCAGTCGGCGACGTCGCGCTCGGCCATCCGGTTGAGACGACGGCGCTCCGCCATCTGCACGGTGGCTTCATCCTGGGGACGCGCAATGGTCTCGCCTTTAATGATGGCTTTCAGCAGACGGTGGTTGATCATGTCGCCATACTTACGGATCGGCGAGGTCCAGGTGGCATAGGCTTCAAGCCCAAGACCAAAGTGTGGGCCCGGCTCGGTGCTGATTTCCGCAAACGACTGGAAGCGGCGAATGCGGCTGTCGAGGAAACCGGTCGGCTGAGCGTCCAGTTCCCGGCGCAGCTTGCAGAACCCTTCCAGGGTGAGCACTTCCGTCGGGTCGACGTGCACATCATGGGTTTTCAGCAGGGCGGCCAACTGCTCGGTGTTCGCCGGATCGAAACCGGTATGAACGTTATAAACGCCGAAGCCGAGCTTGTCGCGCAGAACGCGGGCGGCACAGATGTTGGCGGCGATCATCGACTCTTCGACAATGCGGTTGGCAATGCGACGCGGTTCCGCGACGATATCCAGCACTTCGCCTTTTTCGCCGAGAACAAAACGGTAGTCCGGACGGTCTTTGAACACCAGCGCATGGGTCTGACGCCATTCGCTACGACGCTGGCACACGTCCTTCAGCAGCGTAATTTGCTGCGCGATCGCCTCGCTGTCCGGCTGCCAGCTGCCGCGGCCTTCCAGCCAGTCAGAGACGTCGTCATAGGCCAGCTTGGCTTTCGATTCGATGGTGGCAGCAAAGAACTCGATATTGTCTTCGATGGTGCCATCGGCCGCCAGGGTCATCCGGCAGGCCAGCACCGGGCGCACTTCGTTAGCGCGCAGGGAGCAGAGATCGTCCGACAGCTCGCGCGGCAGCATTGGAATGTTGAAGCCCGGCAGATAGTTGGTAAAGGCGCGCACTTTTGCGGCGTTATCCAGCTTGCTGCCTTCGGCAATCCAGGCGGTCGGGTCGGCAATGGCGACCGTCAGCAGCAGTTTGCCATCAGCAGTGGACTCGGCATACAACGCATCGTCCATATCTTCGGTGCTGGCGCTGTCAATGGTGACGAAGTCGAGGGCGGTTAGGTCGCGGCGCGTCAGCCCCTCGTCGAGCATCTCGGTGGCGACGCCGTCCGGTGCCTCTTTCTCAAGATTATGGCGCGCCAGGGTTACCCACCATGGGACGAAGTGGTCGTCGCTAAAAGTGATGAACTGGGTCAACTCCGCGTAAAATCCGCGGTCGCCTTTTAATGGATGACGGCGCATCTCGGCGACGGCCCAGTCACCCTGTTTAAAATCGTGCTCAACGCCGCGGGCGGCGCGGCAGGGAATGGCGTCTTTCAGCAGCGGATGGTCAGGAACGATAGCGAGGCGATCGTCTTTCTTCTGGACTTTACCGACAAAACGAGTCAGGAAGGGCTCAACCAGCGATTCCGGCTCGGCGCTTTCGCGTTCTTTTTCAGAATGGATCACCGCGACGATACGGTCGCCATGCATCACTTTTTTCATCTGCGGCGGCGGAATGAAGTAGCTCTTCTGAGCGTCCACTTCGAGGAAGCCAAAGCCCTTTTCCGTGCCCTTCACGACCCCTTCCGCGCGCGGCGTCTGGGAATGCAGTTGCTGTTTAAGCTGCGCTAGCAGCGGGTTATCCTGAAACATAATTAGGTATTTTCGTGGCTAAAAGAGCGGCTGACATTTTTACGCGAATATGCCTGCCGCAGCAAGCGCTGTTTCAGCAATTTACGTCTGCTGACGCACATTGCCGAGGGCGATTTTCAGACGATTCATCCATCCGCACAGCCCGCTCCAGATCAACAGATCGATTGCTTGTTGCGCAGAGAGTCGATATTCCGCGAGGGGCGTTAACTGGGCGGCGCTAAACCGGTCAGGCGAGCGGGTTAACAGCTGCACCGCGGTCACGAGAGACCGGGCCTGAGGATGCTGCTGGAGCCAGTGATGGAGGGCCTGGTCGCCCTCCCGCAGATGGCTGGCGAACTCCTTTTCACCCTGCCAGTGGGGGAGCCAGGCGTCAAAACAGGTGGGGCTGCCATTGGTGCGCGCCGTGAGTAAGGCGACCTGCGGGCCAAAGGTATCATCCGTGCTGAGCTGGCGGATCAAGATCTCCAGAGGCGCGAATAACTGTGGGTCGCAGGCCAGCAGCGGCGCCAGCTCGCCCAGACCGGGCAGCGACTGCCAGCCGGCGATGCGCCGCTGACGCTCATCATCGGCATACTGCAGGTCGGGATCCGCAATGTCTGCCTGCCATTCTCCCGGCGGCGGGGCGAACAGCTCCGCGGGTGCCTCCTCTTGCTGGGGCATACCGGGGATCCAGCGCACCGGAAAGCCCTGGGCCGCCTGCAGGACGGCAATCGCCCGCGCCTGGAAGCCGACGAATCCGATAATCTGGTTGAACAGAATAATGTCCCGACTGGTTAAGCCCACTTCGTCAAGCTGGCTACGGGAGAGAGCGTTAATAACCGAGGGCGAACCGGCAAGCTGACGAGCATATTGCGTGATTTGCGCCAGACGACGGTTGCTCTCGCGCGAGGAGTCGGGGCCTGGCAGGGGAGCAAGGCGGGCGGCGTAGTGGTTACACAGCCGCTGGACGCCGTAGACCTGGGCGACGGTGAGCGCGGTGCTGAGTCGATCGTAAGCGGTAAAGGTCTGCAGGCGACTCACCGCCACCTGGTCGGGAAACAGCAGTTCGGCCAGCTGGCGTGCGGGGTGTAGCCAGTCAGCGTGGGCACGTAGCCAGGCGGCCGGCAGCGTCAGGTCCAGCAAAAAGCGGTCTTCAACATGGGCGGCTTCAGGGACGAGCGGCAGGACATCCACCGGGCAGATTGTTGACTGGGTTTCGTGATACCAGTGATTTTTGCCATTCACGCGGCGTGGCTCCATGGGCTTTCCTTGTTCGGTATGTGGCGAACCGCCGTTCCGCGGATCGTTTATGCAGAACTATCCTGGCGTAACCCGGAAGCAGGAGAAAATATTGATACGTGCTAACAAATAGCCGATTGGAATAACAGGTGGGGCGTAAGGCGTGGGGGAGGGAAGAACCCTCCTCACCGGGGCGAGGAGGGGAAGGAACTTATTTCAGTTCCAGCTCGTTCATGGCGGCGATATTGAACCCGCCATCAACGTGAACGACTTCACCGGAGATCCCCGCAGACAGGTTGGAGCACAGGAAGGCTGCGCTGTTACCCACATCTTCAATGGTGACGGTGCGACGGATCGGGGTGACCGCTTCGCAGTGCGCCAGCATTTTACGGAAATCTTTAATACCGGACGCGGCCAGCGTACGGATAGGACCGGCAGAGATGGCATTGACGCGAACGCCTTCCGGACCCATGGCGTTAGCCATATAGCGGACGTTAGCTTCCAGAGAGGCTTTGGCCAGACCCATCACGTTATAGTTCGGGATCGCGCGCTCTGCGCCCAGGTAGGAGAGCGTCAGCAGAGCCGAACCCGGGTTCAGCATGCCGCGGCAGGCTTTGGCCATTGCCACGAAGCTGTAAGCGCTGATGTCGTGCGCGATTTTAAAGCCGTCGCGAGTGACAACGTCAACGTAGTCGCCGTCTAACTGGTCAGCCGGGGCAAAACCGATTGAGTGGACGAAACCATCGAATTTTGGCCAGACTTTTTCCAGCTCGGTGAACAGCGCGGTGATGCTCTCATCTTCAGCAACGTCGCACGGCAGCACAATGTCAGAACCCAGCGCGGCAGCAAACTCTTCTACGCGACCTTTCAGTTTCTCATTCTGATAGGTGAATGCCAGTTCCGCGCCTTCGCGGTGCATTGCCTGCGCGATGCCGTAGGCGATGGACAGTTTGCTGGCGACGCCAGTGATCAAAATGCGCTTACCGGAAAGAAAACCCATAGCTTTAATCCTTATCGTTATTGCTTATTTTTACTTTAACAATCATAACGTTAACATTGTTATTTCAAAATAACTCAAATTTAGCCGGGAATTATATCCCACTGACGACCCCTTGTGTCACGATATTTTTCAGCCGGTCCGCGCCGCGCGGGGCAAAAGTACATCGCGATAGCTGCAGTATATCATCTCTCCTGACGATTATTTGAGCGCGATCTCCGCCAGCAGCAGGCGTCCATTGCTGCCCACGGGACGCAGATTCCGCGGGGATCCACCGCGCCAGCAGAGGCCGCTGCCGGCCGCGCAGCGTCGCCCGGCCAGATCCCACTCGCCTTGTAGAACATAAGCGACCCCCTCGCTGGCAGGGCATTGCAGGTCGCTAACGACCTGAACTGTCGCCGACGCGCGCCCGCGCTGAGTCATGATATTGAAGTCCAGCCCTGGCGCAACGATCCCGACGCTGGACAGCGCCCATTCGCCGGGGAAAGCCCACGGCTGCCAGAGCGCCAGCGGTTGGTCGATATTCTCGCCACACAGCCGTAGCGGCTGCCCCGCCAGCAGAGTAATGACTCGGTCGACGCCAGGAAAGGGGGAGAAAGGGCCATCCGCCTGCAGGGTGGCAATACTGGCTCGCCAGAGAAAAGGGGCATCTGGAGCGGGTACGCAGATGATTTCGCGCGTCTCTCCACCGCCGTTTTTCCACGGCGTGACGGGGAGCGTCGAAAGTTGAAAAGGGACCATCATGGGCAGCATACCTTAGTTAATCGCTTCCGGCGTCAACAATAAGCTCCGCCTTGAGCTAGTTTAGTAACTTTCTGCAATACAAATATTTTACATATTCGTCACAAAATGAGAGTGCATGCAAGGCGGTGAGTTGTCAATGCTTGTATATACAAGAACGATTGAGTGAGGTGATATTAATAACTTGAGTGAGGAACCTATGTCTTCGTTTTCGTCTACAGACGGGCAGTCAAAGAGCAATTATGCTGGAATGAGTGAAAGGCGGTCGATTGATTACATCCCGGAAAGCGAACGGCATGGACACCCTTTTAGCCAGTTCACCCTTTGGTTTGGCGGCAATCTGCAAATTACGGCGATTGTCACTGGCGCTTTAGCCGTTGTGCTGGGCGGCGATGTAGTGTGGTCTCTGGTCGGGCTTCTGGTCGGTCAGATGCTGGGGGCGGCGGTGATGTCTCTGCATGCGCTGCAGGGACCGCGACTGGGACTTCCGCAAATGATCCTTAGCCGCGCCCAGTTTGGGGTTTTTGGCGCGGTGGTGCCGCTGGTGCTGGTTTGCGTCATGTATATCGGTTTTTCTGCCAGCGGCACCGTATTGGCCGGGCAGGCAATGGCTAAACTACTGAATATCAGCCACGTAGCCGGGATGCTGATATTCAGTGCGATTATTATCGTTATCGCCGTCCTCGGTTATAAGGTGATCCACAAGCTGGGCAAACTGGCGAGTATCGTCGGAATTCTCGCCTTCGTTTATATGTTCATCACGCTGCTACTTTCGGCCGATCTCAGTGCGCTCGCGCACAATAACCATTTTTCGCTGCCGACGTTTTTATTAGCCGTATCGCTATCCTCATCGTGGCAGATCGCTTTTTGCCCCTATGTATCCGACTATTCGCGCTACCTGCCATGCGATGTTTCCGCCACGAAAACGTGGTGCTCAGTGTTTTTCGGCACCGTATTTGGTACCCAAACGTCGATGACGCTCGGGGTTCTGACAGCGGCCATTGCCGGCAGCGCGTTCCCTGGTCATGAGGTGAGCTATCTGGTGGGATTAGGTAAGAGTCAGGCGATGGCCATGGTTATCTATTTCGCCATCTGTTTTGGTAAAATTACCTTCACTACCCTCAATGCGTACGGCAGCTTTATGTCGCTGACCACCATTGTTTCCGCCTTCCGCCGGCAAACCGTGCTGTCGCAAAAGTGTCGCATTGCATTCGTGGTGCTGATGGTGACGGCTTCCTGCATTATCGCGTTGCTTAGCGAACCCGCTTTCTTAAAGCATTTCACGCATTTTCTTCTGTTTCTGCTGGCGTTCTTCGTGCCGTGGAGCGCCATCTGTCTGACGGATTATTATCTTATCTCGAAGGGCGCCATCGATATTCCGGCGCTAAGCGACCCGCAGCAACGCTACGGGTTCTGGAACCTGTACGCGATCACCCTGTATATCGTCGGTGTGCTTATCCAGTTGCCGTTCATTGAGAACCCGTTGTTCCATGGTTCGCTCACGTGGATCTTCGCCGGTAACGATGTCTCATGGATAATAGGCTGGTTTGGCACCGGGGTTCTTTACTACGCGCTGCGCCGCTTTGACCGCCGGTCGCTGCCGGCGCAGAGTCTTTTCCCTTCCACCTGAATGACAAGGGCGGCGTGAGGGCCGCCCCTGCCGTTGCCTGCCAGCTATTTCCCGTCTTTGCGCCAGGCGTCGGCGGTGAGGGCTTCCCCGAAGTGGCCGGCGATCAGGCGCCGGGTCAGGTCGTGCAGCGGCGAGGCCAGCACATCGGCAGTGCTGCCGCGCTCGACCACTTCGCCGTTATGCATCACCAGCACCTGATCGCTGATGTGTTTCATCATTCCCAGGTGCTGGGTGACATAGATATAGGAGATACCCTGTTTCTCCTGCAGCTCCAGCATCAGGTTGATAAGCTGGGAGCGCATCGACATATCCAGCGAGGCCAGCGCCTCATCGCAGACGATAACCTTCGGGCGCAGGATCAGCGCCCTGGCGAGGCCGAGACGCTGCTTCTGACCGGGCGCCAGCATATGGGGGTAGTAGCTGACGTGGTCCGGCAGCAGACCGACCATGCGCAGGGTGTCGATTATCTGCTTCTGCCGCGCCTCGGCGTCGAGATCGGTATTCAGTCGCAGTGGAAAATCGAGGATCTGCGAGATGCGCTGGCGCGGGTTTAGCGAGGTCGACGGATCCTGAAAGATCATGCGAATCTTCTGGCTGCGGTAGGAGTAATCCCCAAAAGTCAGCGGATGATCGTCAATCAGCAGTTCGCCGCTGGTGGGTTCCACCATGCCCGCCAGCATCTTCGCGAGGGTCGATTTCCCGGAGCCGTTCTCGCCGATAATCGCCAGCGTCTGCCGTTCACGCAGGGTAAAACTCAGCGGCTTAACCGCCTCAACCGTCTGACGGTGAAACCAGCCGGTGCGGTAGCGAAAGGTCTTACTGAGTTGGCGAACTTCCAGCAATGTTTCGACCATTTCACTCTTTCTCCATGTTCAACGGGAAATGACAGGCGTACAGATGGTTGCGCGCCCCGGTAAGACGCGGCGTTTCGATACACTCGCGCTGGGCGTACGGGCAGCGCGGCCCTAGCCGACAGCCGATAGGCAACTGCTCCAGCAGCGGGATCGCTCCAGGCAGGGTGTTGAGGCGACTTTTATGCGGCATGGCGCTACCGAAATCCGGGATCGCGCGGATTAACGCCTGGGTGTAGGGGTGATGTGGGAGAGTGATCAGCTCTTCGCTGGGCCCGCTCTCCACCGTCTGCCCGCAGTACATGACGTTGATTTTATCCGCCCATTTGCTGAGCATTTGCAGGTCATGGCTGATCAGCAAGATGGTGGTGTTGTTGTTCTGGTTGAGCCGCGTCAGCAGGCGAATAATCTGCGCCTGGGTGGTCGGCTCCATGGCGTTGGTCGGCTCGTCGGCAATCAGCAGACGCGGCTGGTTGGCCAGGGCGATGGCGATCATCACCTTCTGGCACTCGCCCTCGGTCAGCTGATAGGGGAAGCTGCGCATGGCATCTTTGTGATCTTTAATGCCGACGCGGTGCAACAGCTCGATGGCCCGGCGCTTGCGCCAGCCCAGCCGTTGCCACCAGCGGCCCTTGTAGGTCCAGCCGGGGATACTCTGAATCAGCTGCTGGCCGATGCGCTCAGAGGGATCGAGGCACGACTGGGGCTCCTGAAAAATCATCGACACGTTATGGCCGATCAGCTTCCGGCGCTCGCGGTTCGACAGTCGCAGCAGGTCAATGTCATCGAAGCGCATGCGGTCGGCCGTGACCCGCCAGTTGTCTTTGGTCACGCCGCAGATAGCTTTGGCAATAAGGCTTTTCCCGGAGCCGGATTCCCCCACCAGGCCGCGGATTTCGCCTTCGGTCAGCGTCAGGCTGACGCGATCGACGGCTTTTACCCAGCCTTCGCTGGTTTTAAATTCAATGGTTAAGTGACGAATATCGAGTAACGGCATTATTCTACCCCGGCAATGATCGCCCGGCGAATACCGTCGCCCAGCAGGTTGACCAGCAGTACGCTGAGCATAATCGCCGCCCCGGGGAGCATCACGGTCCACGGCGCCACATAGATAAGCTCCAGCGCATCGCCCAGCATGGCTCCCCATTCCGGCGAAGGCAGCTGGGCGCCGAGATCAAGAAAGCCCAGCGCGGCAATATCCAGAATGGCCATCGACAGGGCGCGAGTGATCTCGGTCACCAGGCCGGAGGCGATATTGGGCAGGATGGCGAACAGCAGAATATTCAGCGTCGAGGCGCCATCGAGGCGGGCGGCGATGATGTACTCTTTCTCCAGCTCATCGTGGACCATGCTGTAGACGGAGCGCACCATGCGCGGCAGCAGCGCCAGCCAGACGGCGAACATCGCATGGCTGAGATGCGGCCCGGCAAAGGCGACGACGATAATCGCCAGCAGCAGCGAGGGGATGGAGAGCAGGGTGTCGAGGATATGGTTCATCACCGCCGAGCGCAGGCCGTGGGTCGATCCGGCAATCACGCCCAGCACCAGACCAAACAGCGTGGCGCCGAGGGTGACGACAAAAGCGCCGCCGACGGTGGGCGCCGCGCCGCTCAGCAGTCGGCTCAGCACATCGCGGCCGAGGTCATCGGTTCCCAGAAAGAAGGAGACTTCGCCATAGCGTGACCACGACGGCGGCAACAGCTGGTAGCCGAGGAACTGCTGGTCGATGCCGTAGGGAGCGAACCAGCCGCCGAAGACGCAGAGCAGCAGCAGGCCCGCGCAGCCGTACAGACCGATCATCGCCGTGGTGTCGCCATAGAACTTACGCCATACGGTGCGCAGCGCGCCGGGCGGACGCTTTTCCAGATAAACGCTATCGTAGGGCATATGAATCCGTTTTAAGTTTGTTAGTCATGCTTTAAGTCTTTTCAAAAATCCCGCTAATACCAACGCCTTGCCAGCATTGAGTGCTTTAATTTTGTGTGTTCTGCCTTGATTTGAAGGTTATCAATTTAACCAAAATGTGTACACTGATGTGTATATCATCTTCCGGAGTGTACACATTGCTTACAGACACAAAATTAAGAAAAGCTCTTGGCAAAAAGAGAGACCAGATCGAGGTCATATCGGACGCTCATGGTCTGAATGTCCGGTTGTCTACTTCCGGCAGTATAACATTCTTTTACCGCTACAGATGGAACGGGAAAGCCGCTCAGCTAACGATTGGCGATTATCCCACCACCTCCTTATCTCAAGCTCGCGAACGTAGACAGCAGTTCAGGGCCTGGTTGACAGAAGGTCTCGATCCGAGACGGCAAACAGTTCTGGAGAAACAGAAAAAAGTCGAAGCGCTCACCGTTAAAGAGGCTTTCGATTACTGGGAAAAGTATTACTGCATCCCTGAAGGTCTTGTGAAAATCAAGGTTAACCGGCGGGACTTCAATAACCATATAGCGCCTGTGCTGGGGAACATGATTGTTGATCAGACCACTAAAGCGCACTGGCTTAACCTTTTTGATGGCATGGGGCGAAGAGTTGTCACTGGTCAGATGCTTGGGCTGATGCAGCGTACGTTCCGTTTTTGCTCCAATCGAGGGGTAATTAATGTGAACCCAATTGAGAGCCTTAGACGCTCTGACGTAGGTCTCACAGCATCCGTAAAAGATCGCAGATTGAGTGATGAGGAAATCAAAACAGTTTGGAACATCCTTCCTGAATTGAAATACAGACAACAGCTGATAATGAAGTTTCTCATCATGACTGGCTGCCGGAGTACGGAGATCAGGACAGCAAGATGGGAGTGGTTCGATTTCCATGAGCAAACGTGGACCATTCCGGCAAGCGATTATAAAACCGGGAAATCGGTCAGAAGGGCACTTCCCGAGGCAGTAGTAAGAATGATGTTAGCAGAGAAGGAAACGTCAGTTTCAAAACACGTTGTGACACTGTCACGCTACAGAGGGCCAGAAGATGACAGACCGCCACTACAACCAAACGTCGCTCTGTTTTCTGCTCAGATTATAGCTAAAACAGGCATGAAGCCCTGGTCTCTCCATGACCTCAGACGAACAGTGGCGACACGCCTTTCTGAATTAGGTGCGCCGCCACATGTTGTGGAAAAACTGCTTGGCCATCATATGGCAGGTGTCATGGCACGTTATAACCTGCATGATTATCTGGATGATCAGCGTCACTGGCTTGCTGTTTGGCAGGATCACCTTGAGAAGCTGATTGGTCAGCCTCTGGTTTGATCCCCACGTTATCCTCCCAAGCCAGCAGGTCTGAAAGTCTCCACCTTTTAGGGCTGCCATTTATTTTAGGCTGCGGGAATGGCTGAGCAAAGTAAGAGGGCATCCGGGATGGGGTGCTCCAGAAATAGAGTGTGCTGCGCGATATTTTGTATCTGGACAGAACGTCATCGGTTATCAAAATTTCATCTGATTTATGAGATGTATTAGTCATAAAAACCCCTTAGTTACATTGTCCAGGCAGATGGTGTAGCCGGCGCGCGCAGCTCATGGCTGTGGCCACATAGCTACTTTTTCTGTTAACAACTTCTACAGTGATCTTTGAGCCTTGAACCACCACCGTATAAGTTCTTTTCGTTTTCTGTCGCCCGTAGGCTCCATAAAGCTCAACGTGTTTTGCCAGTGCCGCATCGCACGCCTGGCGGCCCAGCGGTGATTGTTTGCTTCGGTTAATCAGTCGCATATTCACCTCACACAAAGACATCAACCGGATCGCCAGCTGCGCGCGCGTTGTCGTTCGCTTCACGGCGGAGGCCGAGAACATAGCCAACGGGATCCCAACTGGACAGAATTGCATTGAGCTCTTTATGGCTGTGCCAGGTTGTCAGGCGTTTTTTAAGCTCGGTGGCGCAGGCGCGCACGTTCGCTCGGGTGGGGCCGGCCATCTTCATGCATAAGCACAAAGTCAGAAGCAGATCCGAATATTCGTCGGCGGCTGCACGCAATGCTGCCGGGTCGATGCTGGCTTCCAGCTCAGGTAATCGATGTTTAAGACTCATGCTGTCAGGTCCTCAATTCGTTTGAACTTAATAACCCAAACCCATGGATTGGAATTCCATGATTCGTCGCCGTAGATTGATTTCCAAAGGGTTACGAATGAGCCGCGGGCGCTCAGTTGATGTTGAGTCCAGCCTGGCTGATAGTGCTTCCAGAAGCCCCCTCGTAGCTTCGCCACGCCTTCTGCCTGAGCATCATGCTCGTTGATAGCGTTTAGCCGCTCAACCCGCACGTCGGTGATTTCCAGCAGAATGCGGCTGGCCCAGCGCGGCATGTGCAGCGAAGGAGTCCATTTCTCAGGCGTTGCCGGCTTATTGCAGACAGCTACGGGTACACGGTGGGTTTGCTCAGTCCATGAATTTCGCTCGCTGGCTTTGTATACCAGGGTGGCGACGTCTGTAGCCCGGCTATGCACCCGAAAGGCCTCCCGCACCCAGATGCGATCGCCTGGTATTCCGTATGGGCAGCATTCCCTGATCAGTTCAGGTACATCTTCCGGGTAGCAGCCGATAAACTTCTTCTCGATCTGAATGAATTTTGAAATTTGGTCTCTTCCGACCGTGCAGTCCTTTATAATCCTGCGCGTCTGCGTCTTTCGGCCATCCAACAATGCCCGCACCATCTCCCCGTTAAAAATCATCCCGCGTTCAGTAATTTTCGTCATATCGTTACCGGGAGGGCGAACCCTCCCGCCTCCCTTAGCCCACGTATTCCGGTTTCATGTCGTCCAGGGTGATGCGGAACTGCTCATACAGTTCATCACCGAGGTGGCGGCGCGATGAGGTCAGGGTGCTTTCTGCCTTCGCGAATAACGCTTCGGCTTCCGGATCCCCCGGGTTAGGAAGTGAATTAATGGCGGCCTCAACTTTGTTTCGGGCGTCTACCATGAAATAACGCTGCACGGCTTTACCTTTCAGTTCGGTGAAAAGAACAGTGCCCAACACAGCTTTCTCTTTATCCAGATCCGCCCTGATGGCTTTTGCTGAATCGACCGATTCGGCGCGCTCAATGCGGTCACGGAAATCATCTGCCAGGGAATCAATATTGAGAGCTGAATCCTGCGCGCTGGTGGTGATGTCTGTTCCGCTGGTGATCTCTGCGACAGACATTCTTTGCGCCGGCGCCGGGTTTATTTCTCGCTCGGTCCTTTGTTCAACTTCATCCGGGCTGTAAACACCCAGTATGACTTCCGGGCAATACAGCCGTGCCCAGTATTTGACGCCCAGATAAGCGATCTGCTGTTTCGGGTTAGAAACCCACAAAGGAGAATTACGTGTGACGACTCCAGAGAGATAAAGTGGCTCCCCCCAGGTGATTTCTGATTCACCGCGCAGAATCGCGCCGACCTGGACGAATAACCCGATTTCGTCTTCATCAGTCCAGCCGCGCACCCGTTCTGTAACGCTGTATTTCCCATTTTTACCGTGTTTTTCCCTGGTAATTTCCTGCGTCCTTGTGCAACGTTCCCAGTTGCCGCCGTAGCGATAATGAAATCGACCGTTAATAGCGCTGGAACTGGCGATTACCGCGTTGACGAGCTGGGCTTCATATCCGAGCACGCCGTTTACCAGATGCGTTTTTTGCGCGACTGCATAGGGATTCATGCCCCACTGCATAGCCTGCATAACGATGGCCATGCAATCGGCTGGCTTACCTGCAAGGTGAGCTGGCACTGTCACTTGTGAATCAGCCATAAGGTTTGCGAAAGCAGTTAACTGACCGAGAGCCTGAACGTTAAAGATCGCGTTGCTAGCTGAAATGGTGTTTGGTGCCTGCTGTTCGGCTGTAACAATGTTAGTGTTTTCCATGACTGTTCCCCCTTATGCCTGTACGCGCAGCGCTTCGAGACGGCGCATATCAAAATCGTTAAGTTCTTCGGTGTAGTCTTCGGTAATCGGCGCCGGCCATTCGCCAGTGTCGAAACCGTTCGCGATGGCACGCATTGCTTTGCGATATTCCAGCATGCCGAGTTCCAGCATTTCTTCGGATGCCTCGATGATGGCGATCCAGTGGTAGTTCTCGTCTTTGTTGACGAATATCCAGAAGAACTGGTCAAGGGCTGCGGTTTCGCAGTACATAGCCGCGCTCAGGTGGTAATCGCGCTCGATGATTTCCCGGTGCAGCTTCGCGCGCAGGCCTTCCTGCTTAATGTTCCACATACTGATGGTTTTCAGGTCCGCACCAATGCGCAGGCCGCCCATGTCTATCTCAAGGTCAGGGCGCACGCGAACTTCCAGCCCGGTTTCCTCATCAATGCCGAAATAGCTCACCTCGACGGCACGGCTCGGGTGCGTCAACAACTTGCCAGCGGTCGGGTGATTCAACAGTGCTTTCTGAATGGCCAGTGCCGTAGCCAGCTGCTGGCGGGTAACCAGCACTTTTCCTTCCGGGTTCTCGCGCCATGCATCCAGCAGCTCGTCGGCAAACACGGCATCCGGTTTTACCGATTTCACGGCCTGAATCAGATCGGCCTTTGTGCCAGAGACTTTCAGGGGCTGCGCCTTCTGTGCTTCCTGAGCAACCATGTCAGGATTAATAAGCGCCAGCTGTTCCAGTAAGGCATCGCGGCTACCGCTGGTTTTCACCTGGGCGGGCATGGTCGCGTTGTATTCCTTGATGCATGCCTTCATAGCGGTGGCAGTTTGCTTCTGTCCGTCTTCAATGCGCTGGAACTCAGCAGGTAAAGACATATAACCTTGGCCGGTTTCTTCAACTGATGTACCCAAAGGAACCTGGGCGGGCAGGGTCGCGTTGTATTCCTCCAGGAATCTCTTGATGTCATCTGCGCTGAGCAAAACCGGAAGCCCGTTGTTGTACTCGTCGATAAACGCACGGATCGTCGCAGTCGTGGTGAATGCGCCTTCCGGGATTTCGGGCTCGATGCTGAATTCTTTTTCCAGTTGATCAGGTTGCAGCGCCAGTGCATGCACTAGATTTCCCATATCCAGAACAGGGGAGCGTACCTTCTGGATGGTCTTGGATACGTGGCGCGCCTCGAAATACATCAGCGATACCCGGGCATCTTTAACCATCGTGGAGCTGATGCCGTTAGCGGCGTGGTAGACCTCATTTGGCACGCCTTCATATCGACCAGGCTCGAAATACTCCGGCCATGCTGGCGCTGCATGTTCAGCCTCTTCCTCTACATCGCTATGAGCACTCTCGGAAACCTGGCTTTTCAGCACTTCGGCGGTAAGATCCGGGCAGCGTTCAGCCAGTATTTTGCTCATGTTCACGGCAGTTGTTTGCGCAGGAGGCTCATCAGCGCCTTTGCCTGCTGATACCGCATTATCATTTTCGTCTTCGACCGGCTGAGCCGTTTCCATCTGCACATCGCTGGTGGTTTCCCCGGAATTAGCTGGATGTAATTTTTCTTCTGCAGCGCGCTGGCGCGCCTGGTCCACGATAGAAAGTGCTGGTGCTGGTGCTGGTGCTGGTGCTGGTGCTGGCTGGCTATCCATCAGACCATCAATCGAAAAAACACCATTGCCCATGTTTGAAACTTCAGGCTGTTTGGGCTTGGTCAGGTCTTCGGTTATCCACTTCGGATCCGTGGGGTCACTGATACCTTCGACATATTCACCACGTTCGGCGGCCAGAACCTGATTAGCGTCAGGACGTTTCTTTTGAGCTTCTTTCACCAGTTCGGTGCCAATTACCTGAAAGTCAGTTGGGATAGTTTCCAGGTCAGGTACACCTTCATCTCCATCGATAGCCTTTTTCACAGCGTCCAGAGTGACGGCGGCAGATGAAACATGACCAGCTTTCTCAAGCGTCTCAGCAGAAGGGGCGTCATGCTTATGCTCGGTCAGGTTCGCATTGATATAGGTCTGCAGACTTACCGGGAAATGATGAATATCGCTGGTGGCGCCACGAATAAGGGCAAAAATGGCGGCGCGGGAATAATCCAGGATGCCTGCAACCTTGCGCAGCGCTGCAGACCATTCCTTGAACGGACTTTCTTTCTTCTGGACGATCTCTTTGGCCCGGCGGTGAATTGATGCCGGGAAATTGTAGATATCGAAATCCATTGGCATTGTGGCCAGGGCTATTTCTACATCGAGCGTATCAAGGGTATGGGTGTAGTCAGGGTTGCGATCGGTTTTATTACTGCCGCCAGCATTCGTAACTGCATCGGTTTTCATAACTGAAGAAATGTAGTTACCGGCAGCCCATTCCCTGGTGAGAATGCCGCGGTCGATCGCGTTCGTGGCGAACCACAACTTTGCAAACTGAATACGTTTGCCGAGCTCATGCCGTTTCCCTTCCGGGAAGACTTTTTTATTGGCGCTGGTGAATTTCCAGAGCGCCGGCATATCGTATTTTTTGATTTCATGGACATTCTTGGCGGCCAGAATCAGGTCCTGAACGGCTGCGTTATCAGTGTCCATTTCAAGAACTGACAGCTCCTGCCGGTGAGGCATGCTGATATGATAAACGTGGCGTTCTTCGGCCATATACTGCGCCAGCAGCTGGGTGCGAAAGGGGAGTTCTGCCACGTTAAAAAGCGCGCTTGAATCGTTCTGGTATTCATCGCTACCGAAAGTTTCCACGGTCTCACCTTGTGCCGCGTCGACAGTGGTATAGGCATCAACCGGCTCGCCAGTAACGGCCCCAGAGGTTACTCCGGCATCATCGTGATGAACATCAGCAGGCGCCTGTCCTGGCTTCAAAGTCCAGGTGCGGCCATCGTCGCCGAGCTGGTAGCGTTCGCACCATGAGTAATCGAGAACACCCTCCGCCGGCAGGTCGTTGAATACCGGGAAATCGGTGCGAATAGGTTTTTGATAGTCTTTGCCGCGGCCTGTTTCGATCCCAGCGTCTTCCAGATCGACGTCGAGCTGCAGTAGGGCGCGAGCTTCTGATTTATTAGTGCGCCAGATTACGGCATCAGCTTTACCCGATTTTTGAGTCGCTTTTATCAGATAAAAATATTCCATGTGATAGCCTCTATTTTGGATGTAAAATCCCCAGGGCCATTGGTAGCGCCCATTCAGGGTGGTCATTGGTTTTGGTAATTTCCGGTGTAACTTTGGTCGGTGGCACCGGACGTACAGCCCGCTTCGGCGGGTTTACGTTAGCCCTCGTGAGCCATCTGGTCGTGAGAAGCGCAACGTTCAGAGCAATACTCTTTTTCTTTCCGTGCGAGCTGGTTCCCCTGGAGGTACAACAGGGTGCTTACCACTGGTTTTCCCTCAATTGCTTTGCGGCAATAACCGCATTTCTTCTGCATTCTTCCCCCTACATTTGCACCGTGAACCCGGCCGGATGCTCGTCAAGTACACCTTTCAGCGGATAACATTCAGCTTTCACGTGTTGCTCTTCTGCAGCTGCCTTGCAGTCATTCTCAGTGTCGTAAACGCCGAGCAGGACATCCTGATTACCGCCCGTCAGCATGCTGACGGTGAGAACCAGGGCGAATAGGCTTCCAGTCATAAAGTACCTGTTAACCATTCGTAGGTTGCTGATTCAATGACTACTTCCTGATTGTCAGCGTCACATGGAGTTTCTTCTCCCTGAACCTCATAAATACAAAGCAGGTCTATGACCTGCACATCCCTATATTTTTTAACCATTAGAGAATCTCCCACAGTGCGCTGAAGAGCGCGATCCAGATGAAGAGCCCAATAACTGCCGAAATGACCATGGCTCTGATGCCTTGTTTGCTCATTTCAACCTCTGCCTTGTCGCCGGCCAGCGGAACGTTTACCACCTGACAACAATGCGTTTGTTGTCGATGTGATAAATGATGCAACATAAAGTTTCGGTTGTAAAGGTGAGTATGAAAGTATTTATTTCGCTAACGGGCAAAAAAAATGGCACCGCAAAGGTGCCATTGGTTGGAGGGGGTTACGTTTTCTATTTTTTTTGATTGTTTATGAGGTCGTAGACGTCGTTCTTAAGCAACTCGATATCGTGCAGGACACCTTTGGTGTGAAGGATAAGACGCAACTTTTCGGACTCAGGAAGTTGGTTAAAGAGCGAGAGTATCATTAGCTCCTTTTCGTCCAGGTCACGATTTGATGATAACGTCTGATCAGGCTTATCATCAGTTTCATCTGAGGGAAGAAAGAACCAGTGCTCTGGTTTTCCTGTTGCTGCAGCAAGTCGCTTTAACCTCTCACCACTCGCAACACTTTTCCCTTTAGCCCAATTTTGCACAGCAGTGTGCGAGAGCATGACCTTCTTGGCTAGATCGGATTTATTCCAGCCATTTTCAGTCATGACTTGTTGAATTCTTTTGGCAAAAACTGGGTAAGTGATCTCATTCATAAGTGCATTTTACAACCTAAGGTTTCACTCAGCACTAAAACAATTTCTTTCATTTGTTGAAACATAAACTTTCGTCGTATATGCTTCTCTCCATCAAACCAAGGAGAGCACATGAACAAAGAGACGCAACAAAAAATCAGTAAGGCAGCATCTCGTGCCTGTATCGGAAAGCACTTTGGCATCAGCGGTCAGGCTGTTGGTAAGTGGATTTACGAGAATGGAGTGCCTCAAAAACGCATCGTCCCACTATGCCGTTTTCTTAACTGGGAAGTAACGCCTCATGAAATTGATCCTGAGGCGTACCCAAACCCAACTGACGGCCTGCCGAAACGGGAAGGCTGACTATGCAAACACTTTCCTTTCAACAAAATACCGGAATCACCACCGGCGCACTGATAAAGCGAAATCAGCTGAGAGAGTCAGATCACGACGCTATTCGCTCTGCTGTTCGCGCCTGGGCAGCAGCTGAAGGGCAGGATGTTGTCTCGGCATACATCATCGATGAGTGGCGACAGCAGGGCGGCGAGGAGATCGCGTTTCCTGATGATATCAGCCGTGCCCGCCAGAAGCTTTTTCGCTACCTGGACAACCCTGCCGACTCTGAGCGCTATCGCGAGTACGTTCGCCTTCTTACCCCGGCAATCATGGCCGTTCTTCCACTGGAGTTCCGACATCGTCTTATGCCTCAGGACGATATTTTGTCGCGCCTGTCTTCGGCCATGAAGGAATGCGCAGAAGCAAAGCAAGCGGTGATGCTGAACGCGCCAGAGCACCAGAAACTGAAGGAGGTGAGCGAGGGAATAGCGTCGCTTTTCAGGCTAATGCCTGAGCAGACAGGAGCGCTGATGACGATCGTGAGCTCAATGCTCGGCGTGATGTAAGCGGGGTATCCATGAATCACATCGAATTTATTGAGAAGAACGTCCGCGAGGAACTTCTTCGCCAGGGCTTCACGCAAGCAGTGGCTCAGGGGGGGGCATACCAGGCGGTCGGTATGTACAAGCGGATGTCACAGGCAAGCCGAAAAGGGGGAATGTTTGACGATGTTATGCGACACGCAAAGTTATGGGCAGAGAAGCAGACCAGCGCAGCTGAACGCCGGGAAGCAAAGCGTAAAGTGCGAAAGGGCGGCGACCAGGCTGGGTTGTTCTGAAAGGGTGAAGACTGTTGTGCGCCAACACAGCCAGTCTTCGGGTGAATTAATTGGGTCAATTCACGGGATGAAGTATGTCAAATACCGCTGAAGTTATCAATTTTCCAATCAAAACCGAACTAACGGGAGGTCGCATGGCCGACCTGTCCAACGGCTATACCAGAATCGCCAATGAGATACAGAAACTCAAACCGAGGCTGCGCATGTCCGGGCGCGAGTGGCAGTGTCTTGAGGCTGTTATCTGGCTTACCTACGGATGGAACAAAAAACAGGATCGGGTGACGAATACCGTGATTTCTGAGTTAACCGGCTTGAGTGATTCTCATGTTTCAGATGCGATAAAGCTACTCGCGGCACGGGGAATTATTTTTAGTCACAAGCATGGTGTGATGAAAACTGTCGGTATAAATACTGAGCTATCCGCCTGGATTTTGGACAAACCGAAAACGGGAAAACTCTTCCCGAAAACGGGAATTTCCTTCCCGGAATCGGGAAAAACCTTCCCGGAAACGGTAGACACCCAAGACTATAACAAAAACAATATTAAAAGATCTTCGTCTCGGAATTCTGAAGAATCCCGAAACAAGGAAACATTGAAGTTTCTCTCTCGTCATCCAGAAGCGGTCGATGGGATTTATACCCCTGCAGGAAAATCCTGGGGAACAGCTGACGACCTCAAAGCCGCGCGATGGATTTTCGATAAAACCCTCACCGTGAATGCCTCCCTCTCAGAGCCGAACTGGGTTGAATGGGCAAATACCATCCGTCTGATGCGCATGCAGGACAAACGCAGCCATTACGAAATTTGCGAATTGTTCAAGTGGGCCAACGAAGACAGCTTCTGGCAGAACAACATTCTGAGCCCCACCAGCCTGCGGAAACAGTGGGATCAGCTCACGACTAAACGCCTGCGCAACCATGGTCCATCCAGAAGCGCATCAGGCGCCAGTGCGCTGGACAACACAGACTGGATCAACGGGGTACTCGAATGAAATCTATCGCAGAAAGCATGCACAACTTCGACCGTGAAAACTTCCAGCGAGTGGCTGCCGGGCTTCCGGAAATGCAGGACGAGCAGGCATTAAAGCGCCAGGCGGCCAAGACTGCGGAGATCTTCAACGAGCTGTTCCGCCAGCTGCTTGCCGTATTCCCGGTGCTGGCCAACAAATCTGTGGAAGACCTCAACGAGATGCGTCGCCAGTGGTTGTTGGCGTTCAAAGAGAACGGGATCACCACAGTTGAGCAGGTTAACGCAGGGATGCGGGTTGCGCGCAAACAGGAAAAACCATTCATGCCATCACCGGGACAGTTCGTCGCCTGGTGTCGTTCTGAGGAGGCGGTAACTGTAGGCCTGCCAGATGCGAGTGAGCTGGTTGAAATGGTTTACCAGTATTGCCGGACTCGCGGCCAGTATCCAGACGCTGAGTCGTACCCATGGCCTGAGCACAAAATCGAACCGTTAACGCTGAAACACAAAGCCTGCTACTGGATGGTTACTGGCTTGTACGCAGACATGCGCGCAAACGGCCTCAGCGACACTGAGTTGCGACGTAAGGCGCAGGATGAGCTGCTGCGTATGGTTCGTCGCTTGAATGCCGGGGAAGTGATTCCCGAGCCGGTTAAGCAGATCCCAAAGCTTGGCGGACGTCCGCTTAGTAACGAGCAGGGCTTAAACAGAATCGCTGAAATCCGCGCGAAATTCGGTTTAGGCAGAGGGCGGAAACATGGCTAGAGCATTATCAGCAGTTGAGCGCAGAGAGTACGTCCGCGCAGTGATTCGGATCACCAGGCATCAGGGGCGCCTTACGACCACCGAGGCAATGAAAAAACTGGGGCTGAGCCGCGCTACTGTCCAGCGGTATTTTTCCGAAGCAGAAGCGACTGGCGAGGTTGTCCGGCATGGTCGTCTGGGGCTGTTCTGCGATCAGAGGGCCGTCATCGACTTTGACATGAAGCGTTTTGGCCTGGTGCCGAAAGTTGCTGTTGGGATGAATTACAGCCTGCTTGGCAGTCCTGTTTTTCAGCGAGTTTTAGATGTTCAGGAGGCTATTCATGGCTAAGAATTCAATCGATGTATACGGTGCCAGCGGCAAAACAAATGTGCTCAATTTCGAGCCTGAAAACCTGCACCTTGTCACCGATAAGACCCACCCACTTTACGATGAGCGTGTACACCTGCCGATCGAGGAAGGAATGGTACTGAACATTGCGGAGCTGGGGGTACTGGAGCCAATCATCGTCTGGAAAGACCCTGAAACGGGGCTCACCTGCGTAGTTGTTGGCCGTCAGCGCGTTAAGCATACCCTGGAGGCAAATAAACTCCGTCTGAAAGAAGGCAAAGACCGACTGCTTGTTCCCGGAGTCGTTAAGCGCGGATCAGCAAATCAGATGGCTAAATACATGGTCAGCGAAAACGAAATTCGCAGACCCGATACGCCGCTTGGCCGGGCTAAAAAAATGTCAGATGCCCTCGACCGCGGGCTCGATGAGGACGACATTGCGGTGTTGTTTGGCTGCAGCGTTCAGACAGTTCGAGCAACGCTCTCCCTCCTCGATGCTACTCAGGCCGTCAGGGAAGCGGTGGAGGCTGGCACAGTCACCGTTACCCAGGCGCGTCAGCTGGCATCGCTTAAACCCGAAGAGCAGCGGGCAAAAGTGGCAGAAATCAAGCTGGCGACAGCTGGCGCAACCGGCCATGAAAAAGCCCGGCGTCAGCGTCAGATCCTCGGTGATGCAAAGCCTCGCCTGAAAACCCGCAAAGAAATCACAAAAGCTCTGGAATCTGCCGAGGGTGAGTATGCGAGCGCACTCCGTTGGGTGCTCGGGGAGGCTGTATGACAATCGTAAAAACCCATATCGGCACCGTGATCACCAAAGACGGTCCGAAGGTAAAAAAACTGCACCAGACAGAGCGGATGTGGGTCGTCGGCAAAAACGAGTTTTACAACAAAGAAACCGGGCGCCGTCACTTTGCAGAAAATACGCGCCGCCGGCTGCTGCTCGACACCATCAAGCCTATTGAGGTGAAGCATGTTTAAACAGAACGAAAAGGCTATTTCACAGATTGCGGAATATATCCCGCGCGCCTGCCGGGGTATGCAGCTGCAGGAAGCGAAAGCGCGTCTGGAGAAAAAAATCGCGCTCTATACCGATGACGGCTGTGATGTTGCCGTTCTTAACGCGGCGTTTGCATCAGCTCTTAACAGTCATACGCGGGAGTCTTTTTTTTCGTGCATTTATGCGCAGCTGCGCGAGGGGGCCAGATGACAATCACATAACATGCACTAAACGAGCTCATTCAGTCGCTTGAGTCGGCTGGTTAGCTGTCGCAATGGGCTGATATGCAGTTCTTGCTGTGGGACGCCCAGCGCCGGGCTGGTATCACTGATGATCAAGATTACCCAAGCGATGATCGATGAGCTCGCGGTAAACAAGCAGCACTCATTGCCGGAGCCGAAAGATGGAGAGCCAATACTGCATTTGAAATAATAGCTACCTTTACTTTTAAAATTACACATTTAATGGTTGTATCTTTTTGCAGCAAGTAGTTAAATCAGTTTATCCCCGCGAGAGATTCGAAAAGGAGGGCCCAATTTTGTCCGAGTTTTTGTATTCCCCCGCATGCCGCTGCAGAGCACTACATCTGAGCGTCTGACCAGGGGATGAACCAAGATTGGATAGTGAGAAGAAAGTGGCGCGTAAGGCTGAGCTGAGCGTGCCGGCTGACCCGGATGGGGAGCAGCTTTCGCCGATGTCGTAGTGGACGTCGGTCAATGCATGAAAAGCTGAGAGGTCAGACAACCAACTTGCCAGAGGAGCATCTCCTGCGTGATGCTTGAGAGCTAACCGAAAGCAATGCGAAAAAGCATAAACTCGGCCTGCCAATCGTCCTTATTATCCGCCTGATAGCAGTTTGTGACTGGGAGTGGATATGTTAGTAGATTATCTTTTGATTGGACTTAAGCGTCATGGAGAGATAAAACAAGTCAAGCATAAGGCTGGAGATATGCTTGAGTCGTCACTGGCTTTTTATCCTGCAAATAATTACAACCTTGAGCAGCCAAATTGCGTTTATGATGTTAAGGTAATTCACCACCGAGGGCATCGTTATGCTATTGCTATTGCATGCGATGTAAATGCTTCAGAAATTAATTCCTTGGTTGAATCCACAAAAATGAACCCCATCCCCGATGGTGTAATCGGGGAAATCTGATGTTGGAATCAAAGGAGTTTGTCATAGATTGATGGAATGAATGTGGACGTACTTACATCATCTAGACCTGATATAAGAGATGGTTTAGGCTGTGATAAACTCTAATGCGAACAAACGATCTAGTTACCCTGCGTTACATCACTATGGCCTGCCTGATCGAAAAAATAAGGAGGGGGTGTGTCAAATTTTCTTTCTTTTATTGGGGTGCTTGTATCAATAGCTAGCTGTTATTATGCATACAAAGCATTCACATCTGCTAAAGAAATATCCTTTCCGGAAAAAAAGCCTCGTGAAAATATGTGTGTTATTAGATTTTTCTCGAAAGAAGCTAAGGAATTTGAAGGTTTTATAAACAAAAATAAACATAAAAAAGTGTATTTGAATATTGAGTTTGAAGGAAGTGAATTTGAAATCAATGAGGATGGTGATTCCCGCTGGTTGGTTGTCTGGACTGATACCTTTCAGGAAGTCCCTAAAGGTGAAAAGCTTGACACTTCAAACTGTAACGGGTATCAATTGACTATCATTCCTCATGAGGATGGGTTTGGTAATTTTCACTGGTTTCGTGGAGCTTATCAACTATCGGGGCATTTCTATATTGATGGATATAGTGGGCCTTATCAGGGTCTAATGAGTGCTGTTATCTCTGCTGCCAAAACCATATAAGCAGTTTTGATTTTTTTTCATCATTCATAATCAGTACGTCAGCCTGAACAACTAACATTTTTTATCCAGCGCCAAGTGAGGACACATGGCGCACAAAGTAAAAAAACACTCGGATTATAGATTTGTATGCAATAACCCTTCTGATCGTGATGATTGTTCAGGTTGTTGTAGTGAATGCAGTATTTTCTGCGTGGGGCTTGGGCTTCTACGGCTATCTGATGAAGTCCTGACGATTTTCGCGGGATGCTCAATGCCTCATATCTGTGGTCTTGTTTACTGCGTTATCCAATCTGTTTTCCTGGCAAAAAAATAAAAGCCTTCTCTGCGGAGAGGGCTTTTTTATAGTTGATTAAAATGAAAATCTACGCGGATCGGGGTTCTCACGGCGGTACATAATTGACATGTATTTCTGCAGTGTGAAGTGCGCTAAAGACAAGCAGGTTGCGCGTTGTGGTAATGCGGTTCCTCCGCCTTTTGCTGAGGCGCTGGTGAGTGCTAATTTTCCGGAGATGTGCCTGAAAAAAGACATTGCAGCATGATAAAACCCGCTTCGGCGGGTTTTTTATTATGGAAAAACATCAATCTAAACATAAGCATGGTGTTGGCAAAAAGTGCTGCAGAGGGGTTGAACATTTCATGCAACCGGTATACTGTTTATTTATACAGTATCTGTGTGAGGTGCTAACCATGAAAGTTGAAGTCACAATTGATAAACATAAAAAACTCCCTGATGGTGCCATACCTGCGCTTGAGCAAGAATTGTTGCGCCGCTTGTCCCAGTCTTATGATGACTGCAAATTAACCATTCGATGCACAAGCAACGATGGCCTTAGCGTTTTGGGCGGCGCTGATGGCGATAAAAAGCGCGTTGAGCAAATTCTGCAAGAGACATGGGAAAGCGCAGACGACTGGTTTTATTAGTTTAATTGTGATGGTGGCGGCTCTTATCCCAGAGCATCGCATTCGCGTTTCCCTTGATGCTGCTACCCGTTTTTTATGAGTGCGTCTGTATGTCGCTCAGGGGGTAATGTGACAGATGGTATTGACCCAAATCAGCAGGGGAATGTGTGGGCCACCATTACGGACGGATCCGGACATGTGTTGTGCTCATTCCGATTAGCTTTGAATGACCGAATCCTTTTATCGAATATTAATAGTGAAGTATCGGTTAGGAAAATTGCTAAAGATGAACACCTCTGGACAAGAAAATCATTAGTGGAGGTTATTAAGGAAATGAGCTCTAAAAATTGACTCATAACAGCTAGCTACATCATACTTGTAGTGCTGGTCTGAACAACCAGCCACCTGACAGTAATGCGCCACCGGAGAACGTGATGGCGCAGCTTCACTTAATAAAACAATCTCAAGGTATCCTGATCCCCGCGACGCCGGAGACCAGTGATTTTCTGCAATCAAAATGCAAGCTCGGATCCGTTCTGGAAGCCGATTATAAGCTTGTCCGCAATCCGGCGTTTCACCGCCGTTACTTTGCTTTACTCAATCTCGGCTTTGAATATTGGGAACCTACCGGCGGGGCGATTTCGTCTAACGAGCGCAGGCTTATCACAGGTTACGCCAAATACCTTGCTGCATATGGCGGGAGTGAATCGGCGTTGCTTGATGCCGCCGGGCAATATCTCGACCGGATAGCTGAGAAGCGATCCGGCTATATCAGTATTTGCAAATCCTTCGATGCTTACCGGGCGTGGGTCATCGTTGAAGCCGGCCACTATGACGCCATACAGCTACCGGACGGCACGCTGAAAAAACACCCTCGCAGCATTTCTTTTGCAAGCATGGACGAATGCGAGTTCCAAGAACTGTACAAAGCATCGCTGGATGTTCTCTGGCGGTGGATCCTCTCTCGTTCATTCAACAGCCTGCAGGAAGCTGAGAACGCCGCCAACCAGCTTTTAAGCTTCGCGGGGTGATGCCGATGAAACACTCATGGTTTCACCATCTCGAATGCACAACGCAGCAGGCCGACGAATTGGTAGCGAGATATCGTCAGCGGGGCGTAAAGGTCGAACGAAGCTTAAACCCTGACTTTATGACATGGACCGTCAGCGTGCAGCTGGTGGAGGACACAAATCCGCCTCGGCCAGATTCTCGCTGGCGTAACAGGATGTGGGAGTGAGTATGGCGAATCTTCGCAAAGCGGCCCGAGGCCGCGAATGCACAGTACGTATTCCTGGGTACTGCAATGGCAATCCCGAAACCAGTGTGCTGGCGCATTACCGTCTGGCGGGAACGTGCGGCACAGGATGCAAGCCTGACGATACTCAGGGCGCTATTGCCTGCAGTGCTTGCCACGATCTCATTGATGGCAGAAAGAGAACCACCGATTACACCCGCGACGAACTGCGCCTGATGCATGCCGAAGGCGTGCTCAGAACTTTGGCTATATGGAAACAAGAGGGGTTACTGAAAGCATGAAACTCGAAGCATCCTTAAAACATTTCAGCCCTCAGGGTATGCACATCAGCGACGATGTGAGAAGCACATCACCTGATCGCCTCAACGGTACGGATGTTATGGCTGGTATTGGGGTGACAAGCAGCAGGGCAAGGTTCGGACTGGCAGCGTTCTTTGGAAAGACTGGCATCAGCAAGACTGATGAGCAGTTGGCCGTCCAGGCGCTAGCACGGTATGCGATTGAAACCGCACCGAAGAACGTACGCAAAACCGCGGGTAAAGAGCTGGGGCACTGCTGCCTGATTTTGGCGAAGTTTGCTTTTGCGGAGTATTCCCGTTCAGCTGAAACAACGGGAGCCTGCAGGGTATGTAATGGCACCGGACAGATTGAAACCACTACCACAGAACGCAAAGTTTCTAATCCGTGGGGCAAAGCACCATATTGGGCTAAAAAATCTCGTGCTGTCTGTCCTTCCGACTGGGATAAGTGGACTGAAGTCACAGCCGCCTTCAGCGCTAAGTGTGAAGCCTGTGACGGTAAGGGGAAAATAAATGCTCGCTGTCGCTGTGGTGGTTCTGGCCGGGTTCTGGACCGCAAAGCGACAAAAGAGCAGGGAGCACCAGTATATAAAATCTGTGAACGCTGTTCGGGGAATGGCTTTTCAACGATGCCGTCTACTGCTGCTTATAAAGCGATTCTGACGCTTATCCCAGACCTGCACATCAGAACATGGACACGCAACTGGAAACCTTTCTGCGATGCGCTGGTGGACCTGTGCTGGAAGGAAGAGGAGAGGGCAGATAAAGAGTTTCAACGAGCAACAGCTGATTGAGTAAATGGGCACATTATTTTGCATTTTAAGCGCACAATGCTTGATTTTGTCCGAAGTTGTCGTGTATATTTTAAATCGTGGAATAAAACGCCTGAACGAAAACATTCATATAAACCCTGCTACTGCAGGGTTTTGTGTTTTTGAAAACAAATGCCTGAAATCGGTTATAAAGTGTGATCTGAATCAAAATGCCATGCGTCAAACTTAAGGAATATTAAGGAACTGTAAATATTCTTTATAAGTGATGGTCTTATGGCGTTAAAAGATATTTTTGTGCGAACCGAACCTCACAGACGGCATTATGGTGTTGCATTGTTTATCGGGCTTATTTCTGGGGTGGTTTCAGCATTTGTTAAATGGGGTGCAGAAGTACCATTACCACCGCGTAGTCCTGTCGATATGTTTACCAGTGCCTGTGGACCAGAGTCATTAATTCGAGCTGCCGGGCAGATTGATTGTTCCAGAAACTTCCTTAACCCTCCTTATATTTTTCTGCGTGATTGGTTAGGGCTGGCCGATCCAAATGCGGCTGTCTATACCTTTGCCGGACATGTGTTTAACTGGGTAGGTGTAACGCATATCATATTCTCCATCGTGTTTGCGGTTGGGTATTGTGTAGTTGCCGAGGTGTTTCCAAAAATCAAGCTGTGGCAGGGTTTACTTGCAGGTGCACTCGCACAACTGTTTGTCCATATGATTTCGTTTCCGCTTATGGGCCTAACCCCACCGTTGATTGAGCTTCCATGGTATGAAAACGTTTCTGAAATATTTGGTCACCTGGTGTGGTTCTGGTCAATTGAGATAATTCGCCGGGATCTGAGAAACAGAATTACGCACGAACCGGATGCTGAAGTTTCTCTGAATTCAGCATTCAGATAATCTAAGCTGCGAAGTCTGAAACCCGCATAAAATGCGGGTTTTTTATGCCTGTGATTAGTCGCTCTTCGATAGCAATGTATGCAGAGTGTATTGACGCTAGCTATGTTTACAGCATAACGTATTGATGTGGTGAATCCCCCTATGCGGAGGGGCGACCAGTCAGTTACAGAAACCTGTAAATGCAGCGCGGCCATGCCGACTGGGGCATGCTCACCGGGAGGCACCCGGCACCACACTGCCACATAACATATTTAAGATTTATGGAAGGTTTACTTCTGCGGTTGCCCTTCTATGTTTATAGAACGTAACGGCAAAAGTGAATGCTTCCTGGTAAATCGGTAGCTCGGACTATTAGGAGTGGCTTCGTTTCGTTACTACCTAGAATGCCTACTTTCTGCCCGCCTTCAGGCGGGCTTTTTTACGCCATCAATAGGGCGCTTCAAGAGAAAAGGTAAATATCAGTTGAAGGCTGCGCTTTGCGTGGCCTTTCTTATTTCAGGCTCACAGAAATCATCATCGATACAGCGCGTTGTTAAATCAGCCCGATGGGCCTGACCCCTTTATTCACACAGCACCCCGTTAACCCGGAGGTGAACCTATGGCAAAGCATATGCAAGACA
>OLYC01000032.1_pt1 | contig 144840 bp, 121 predicted proteins | sample 1674271 | NCBI WGS metagenome assembly OLYC01 (sample SAMEA103958154, study PRJEB25191) | human gut metagenome
ACTCCAAATAATTATATATGTTTTTTTTATTTTTGTCAATTAATCAACAAATTTTCTGTCGAACTGTGAACACCATACACGATTTTTGGCTGCACTATTTTTTATCTTCCCAATATCCATTAAAAAAAGGGCTGTCGCCCTAAGAATTTTATTTGAGTCACTGCATCTGCACATCGTATGAGTTGAGAATGATTTGATCCACTCTGTGGATATTCCGCATAGCCGAGAGAAATATAAAAAGAATGTTCTTCCCCTTTATACAAAAATGTTAAGGCACGGTCTCCGTATGTATGTCCATAAACATCATTGATAAGTTTAAAATCATCTACGTCTAGTAATGCAGCAATATAATGATTCCTTGGATTTTTTGCAATCATCCTCTCTGCCAGTGTATCAAAACCATAACGATTATAAATATTAGTCAGAGCATCCATATTCGCCAAAGTTTGAAATTTAATCTTATTTTCTCTGTACATAAGGATCACACAGGTAAGACCTGTCAGTAGCAGGACGATAGCACTAAGAATTCCTCCAAGCAGAATTACAGACTTTTTATTTTCCCAGCCTCCCTTCGGCATTAATTCAAATTTTCATTTTTCCTCACCTATAGTAAATCCATAAGAAATGTGAGAAGTTAACTTCATCGTTTAATATATCGTGGATAACCTTATTAGCTAAACTGCTTAACTTTACATTCCCATTTCTTCCATCTCTTTTAACATAAATTCTTCTAGTTTCTTCTTGTCAGGTAAATGCAACATATATGTTGAAACAAATAATTGGTTATCCATTCCAGATAATGCATATTCTAACATCTGCGAGCCTTTATCTGTACAAAGTAGTATTCCTACTGGCGGATTATCTCCTTCTGTCATCTCATTTTTCTTATAATAACCTACATAAGCGTTAAGCTGTCCCAAATCCTCATGTTTGAACTCATCATTCTTAAGTTCGATAATAACATTGCAATGTAAAAGACGGTTATAAAAAACAAGGTCAATAAAATAATATTTATCATCTACTATAATTCTCTTTTGTCTTGTCTCAAAACTGAATCCCTCTCCAAGTTCTAACATAAATTTCTGCAAGTGATCCACAAGAGCCTGTTCTAAGTCAGATTCTGACACAGCATTCCTTGCATCAAGTCCCAAAAATTCGAATGTAAATGGGTCTTTTATTGATAGCATTGTTCCAGTTGCATTTCATACACTCTGTTTCGTAAAAAAATCGTTCAAACGCATCATTTAATATCATAATTTCCCGAATATGGGAAAAAGACAAGTTATTAACCAAAACATCTGGATCTGTGACAAATTGGTTCGACACTGTCGAACCAATTTGAGGATATACTTTATAAAATTGTCTACATGCCTTAAAAAGCGTATAATTCATTCCTTTTTGGTCAATTTGTTTTTCCAAATTTTTCAAAAGATGAGAACCATATTCTGCTCTGTCGCTGCCATCTTGCTCGTATTCAACTATATAATAACCAATCGCCCAATTGCGCAATGTCATAAGCTGATTTACAGCACTTTTTGCTGCTGAACTTGCTTTATCATTTATTTGCTTAATACTATCTGCAAGCAGTTCAAATTTCATTGCATTACCTCCAATACATTGTCCTGAGACTAATCATACAGAAAAAATTGTGGAAACGAAAGCAACTTATTGTTGCGGGATAATAAATCGCGCTGCTCACATTAACGGCAGACCGCCTCCAGTGCCTGTTCTATCTTTTCTTTCTCTCCACTGCCGTTGGTCTCAAACCGAAGCAGCGGAATCTCACACAACTCCATAATATGATTTTTCATCGCATCACGCGCCTGCTGAATGGTATTATTTTTGTGGAATCTGTACCCGTCTACTTCGATGGCCAAAACCGGTTTCTTACTGATTCGGTTGTAAATAATAAAATCCAGATGCGTCGCCGGATTTACGGCATAGCGAAGTTCCTGCTCATTCAAAAGGCCGGTGTTCTTAATCAGTGATTTTAATGGATAATGGTCAAAAATGCCAAACTGGAAATAATCTTTATCATGTATAACATCTTCAATGAGCCCATACATCAAATTTTCTGAATCAAACTCCGATATTTTTTTATGCTTTGTCAGGTATTCTTTTTTTTCATCGGCATACTGACTGTAAAGGTAATCAAAAATTGAATATATTTTGCTATCAGTAACTTCAAAATTATTGTATTGTATGTAATCTATTAAATCTGTTATATTACGCTCCCGCGCCTGCACATTTCCGGTGACAACCAGCACTAAACGCCTTTTGGCTCTAGATACGGCAACATTAATCAAGTAAGGATCATCCGCAAAATCCGAGATTTCATCATCAACGGTCGAGATAATTATATTATCTTTTTCCCTACCCTGAAATTTATGGACGGTTGCCGCATCAACACCGTTTATCTGGTAATTTAACGCCTTCACCTGATTTCTGTACGGCGTGATAATTCCGGTATCATTCAAATCAAGATTATGTCCCGGTATAATCTCATTTTTTATGATATCTATCTGCCTCTGGCTTTGATGATCACGCTCATGATTTCCAATATTTGCTTTTACCACGGACAAAACATCTTCTTCACCATTATCTGCCGTCATAATTATCAATTCACCATTATAGAATTTCTGGTTACAAAAATTAATGATTTTAGGATGACACCTGTAATGCTCTCTCAGCATAGTCTGCGCCACGCCCGGCATAATGTTTAGCACCGACTGCAAAAAACTGTTTGTATAACGATATCCGTCATCAATTTTATATGTATCAAATATTGCCTCTGCTTTATCTTTTACATCCGCTGTAACAACATTAGGGAGCTGTTTAGTATCGCCTACTATAATGGCATTTTTTGCACATGAAAGTGCTAATGCCCCGGTTGCAATGTCAACCTGTGAAGCCTCGTCCATTATAAGATAATCATATATAACATCCTGATTCAGACTGTTTTTGGAAGAAAAAGTTGTACTCAGAACAACCGGGTATTCAGACAGAAATTCAGATGATTTTTTTCTTAAATCATCCACCTCAAATTTAGTTCTGCTGCCACGCTTTCCATATACTGATGCGAGTTTATTTTTTAACAGAATCATTGAATCTGTGCAAAGATTCTCCATTAAATCCTTATTAGCATTATTTAGGTATTTTTCTGTCTTATTGATTTCTTCTGTTAACTCTTCTCTGCGGACGATGTAATATTTAAGCTGGAGAATTTCTATTATTCTGCTAATTTTCTGTTTATAAAAATCATGATTTTTTATACCACATGCAAAAAGAGCCCTTATTCTAAACCCTAATCCCACGGTTCCATTGTTTTCGGCAATATCCTGACATTTATTCCACAATAAGAGCAAGGAGCGTGATGAAATCTTTTTGCGGAATTTCACTGTCCCGATAATTTCCGTTGCGCCTTTTGCATAGTCGGTAAAATAAGCATACTCCGTGTCAAGCTGTGAAAGTTCTTGCTTTAATAATGCCAGGTTTTCCTGCTTGTCAAAAACTTCTTTCAGCCGGATTGACTCTTCGGATATTCTGCCACGAAGTTCGTCACTGTTTCCTTCATATTTCCATGATGTAAAATCAGGATAATCCGCTTTCTGATTCAAAATAAACTCATGCTTATTCTCTGAATTTCCAAGCATAGCCGCCACAAAACCGAGGTTATATTTCGGAGATGCCAGTTTGTCATACACATTTTCGGTTGCAGAATTGTTATTTGATACAATCTGTACCGTCTTTCCCTGCAGCAAAATATTGGCAATAATGTTCAATATCGTCTGTGTCTTGCCCGTACCCGGCGGTCCCTGTATTACACTGATGCGATTTTCCATCGCGCGTTTCACCGCCATGTACTGGCTCTTATTACATCCAAACGGAAAAACCGGTACATAATTTCCCTCTTTGCACTGCCTATTACCCGATTTTAAGTATGACGCCAATGCAGTATTTCTGCCGACAAAAGTTATTTTATCAAACATCTTGGGCAATATTTTTTCACCGGTCTCTTCAACTCTGATTTCGCTGAGATTAGCTATTTCCCTTATGTAACTCAATACATTCGCGGATTGTTTCTCGCTCAGGCACGACTCCTCCACTTGCAAATCATTGTATCGATACTCTCTCTGGCTGCCGTCTCCAAAACATATACGCCAGTATTTTTCCATATCATCATTAAACTCATATATGGCCTCGACATTAAAAAAAGTGCGTCCATCCCTGCCAACCTTATACCGGCCCGGTTCCAGTGCCTTGGGATTAAATAACTTCTTAACATTATCATATACATAACTATATGTCTTGTCAGTATTAAACTGTACTTCCCATTTATGCGAATTATGGCTGTACTCACAATATTTAACTTCCGAGGTCTTAATTTCGCCCTTTATAATAATCATGGGATGTCTGGTATTCATAGCTCCTCCTACAAATGTTCATATAATAAAAATATAGCTTTTACATTTTCAAAGTATAAGCAATAATTTAAACATTATTTTTTCAAAAAATATGCCCCAGCAGATTCTATAAGATAGCCTTCTTCCAACACAATGTCATATTCATCTTCAACTGTAAAAATATTATCAACAAGATCCCCATTTACATCGTATACGTAAGCTGATAAATATCTTGAATATCCCTCCTTCAAATTTACCAATTTATAATTTCCAACTGGAATGTCTAATCCCACCCTCTTAATTCCAGAGCTAACTCTTATAATCTCACCATCATTTAGTCTTTCCTCAATTTTAGCAAGCGAACTTTTCATTTTTTTTATTCGTTTTTCTTCTAGTTGATTAAAATCTATATCATATATCTTTTCCAAATATTCCAGCACTTCTAGCAATCCGTCTCCAATATACAAGTGATTTGAACCGAATGCATATTTCATTGTACCTATACACTCCGGATCAATATGTTTAATGCAACTTTTTGTCTTTGTCAGTGTATGAACTTTCAAATCTGCTTTATTCTTACAATAACTCACTGGATACTTGAATCCACAACCCTCCTCGCCTGTCCAACCATTATATGAATTAGGGTTGTATGTTTGGCTTCCTATCCTGTATTCTAAAACACCTATTAAATCAGCTATTTTTGCATCTACTACCATTTTCATTTCCTCCAATATCATCTTTTACATTTTTATTTAGTCTTCGCTAAATCCTACTCATTAAATTTTATTAATGGATTAGATTATTATTTACATACCTTTTTATCCAACGCTGGATCATTCATAATATTTAGCAAGCTCTGATAGCTGTCAACATCATGGTAAACCACATTGTCAGTTGATATCTCATTAAAGAGCTTTCTTGCACACATTATTTTTGCCTTTTCAATCGGTCTCAGCTGCATAGATTCCATGGTACCCTTCGTCTCTGCCACAAAAAATATATGCTTTACTGTTCCTTCATTAAACGCAATTGCCCAGTCAGGACTATAATTTCCAACAGGTGTTGGAATTGAGAATCCTTTTGGAAGCTTTGCGTATACACATACTTCTGCTGCTCCATCCAAATCCTCTGCAAATTTACGTTCTACACTCTTATCAGCACTTCCATCGGTAAATACATATGGCTGAATGTGTTTCTCAGCCTTAAAAGCTTTATCTATTGTTGTATGTTTCTCAGCTGTAAATATCTCACTATCATACTTGCCTTCAAGCTGGTCATAAGATATGTGATCAACTATCATAGTGGCTTTTTGTTCCTTAATCAGCCTTGTAACTTTAGTAATAAATTCTTCCGGATTATTCTTATACATCTCAAATTTATCCTTACGAATTCCCTTAAGAATAGCTGCTACTGTTCTTCGAGTAAGTATCGTTGCCTCTGCCACCTTACCAATCAGATCATATTTTATCTGACTGGTTTCAAAATGCTTAAGTACTGTTGTATCAGACTTTGCACCTTTAAATGAATCTCCGGATTTAATTACATCAGCTGATAATGTATCTTTCTGCTCTGAAAACGATGTAGTATATTGCAGCATTGACACATATAATTCTGCATCTATTGCGTCTATCGCTTTCTTTATAAGCTCATTACTATCGAATGATACTGTATAAGCATACTTATGATTGATATATCCCCATAAAGTCTGGAATTCTTTCTTATAGAAATTATCATTCAAATCATTGCCCAGTATTTTAGTTTCGTTACCATCATCAATCATGTCATCAAGTATCTTGTCATTAAATACACTCTGAACCAATTTGTGAATGCTTTCAGTATACATAACTAAATGTTCCGGAAGCGGAGCCAGACGATTATTTTCCAAATCCGCATGATATTGTTCAGTAATATAATCGTTGCCATCCATTGTTACATAATCATTCTTTGTCAGATACTGATATATCATTGCAGCCTGCTGTTTATTAAGTTTTTCTGTATTTCCATTAACCTTCACAGTTTTGCCTGTAAAATAGTCAATAGATGCCCTTCTCGGTCTGTCATACAAATCAGTCTTTATCTGTTTCTGAAGATCTGTTACAAACTCCTTATAGCTTTCACTTGCTATTACAGTAAGTTTATTGATTTTATGTACCATAGACTTTCCAACACTCTGTTCATCCATACGGAAGCCATCCTGATTTACACAAAGTCTTAATCCTCTACCAACTTCCTGTCTCTTTCCGGTTGTACTGTCACTATGCTTCAAAGTACAAATCTGAAATACATTCGGATTATCCCATCCTTCTCTAAGTGCTGAATGCGAGAAAATAAATCTGGTCGGCTCCGCAAAGCTAAGAAGCCTTTCCTTGTTTTTAAGAATAAGATCATATGCGGATATATCATCCGAAAAATCCGAACCTCTTTTTACCTCACTATCGACTGCATGTCCTTTTTTATCTATAGAAAAATAACCTTTATGAGTATCTTTTACATCAATATTCTTCAAATATTTCTGATATGGTGTATCTAATATAGTAATATAATCATTAACAATATCGTTATATTCCTGTTCAAATATCTGACCATATTCTCCAAGGATTTCTTCGCCATCTTCATCATACTGGCGATACTTTGCCACTTCATCAATGAAGAATAAAGACAATGTCTTGATTCCTCTGTTAAAAAGTTCCTCTTCCTTCTCAAGATGAGACTTTATTGTTTCCCTGATCTGTACACGGCGCATATCCTTTTCAGATATGTCTCCAACTACATCGCCTCTGTGAATTACTTCTCCATTTGTGAATGTAACAGTTCCTGCAATCGGATCAATCTCAGATACTCGATATCCTTTATACTGCTCCATGTTATTTGATATTTCATACAAATTATCATCTACATCAAAAATTTTGGACTCATGATTAATGCCTTTAATCTTATAGTCCTTCTCATACTCGATTCTGGCTCTTGGAGCATGATTCGGAGATATAATAATATCTTCCAGATATAGATAATGATCCGTACCGCGAAAATTCTTTACCTGAAATCCCTTAACCTCAATTTTCTTTACAAGGTGCTGATTGTATGCATCTACCGCATCCAGTGCATATACAAGATTATGGTGTTTTGCATGTGTTGCAGAGTAATTCAATGTAAACAATGGATTGAAATTTTTAAGTGCTTTCTGCGTCGCATCCCCACCCATCTTCTGAGGCTCATCCAATATAATAATCGGATTATTTGCTTTTATAACATCTATTGGACGTCTGCTGCCAAATTCGTCTCTCTTGTCATAAATAATACGTGCTTCTTTGCTTTTTCCGCCCTCTTTCATGGAAGTATTAAATGCCTGCATATTGATAATCATGACATTTATACCGGCATTACTTGAAAATGAATCCAACTGATTCAGATTACTGCTGTTATAGACAAAAAATCTTGCTTTCTTACCATAATACTCCATAAAATGGTCCTGTGTTATTTCAAAAGACTTCTTAACACCTTCTCTGATAGCAATAGATGGAACCACTACAATAAATTTTGACCATCCATAGCGCTTATTTAATTCAAACATTGTCTTTATATAAACATAGGTCTTACCGGTACCGGTTTCCATCTCTATATCCAATGAGCAAGCCCCCATGCTATCAACAAGAGAATCAGATATCATGACATTATTATTCTGCTGCACTTCTTTAATATTTGCCAACACCATATCAGACGAAATCAACAGATTTTCATTCTTAAATCCTGACTCATCAAAATCATCCGTATAATCCAATATTTCATGCTCGTTATTACTAACGAATGACATCTGCGAATATTCTTGCGTCTCTCTTTTATTACCTATATCTCTACGATAAGATACATTGTCTATAAAAGGTTGTCCCTTAAAACAATTAACAACACTATCAACAGCATCTGTCTGGTACTGCTGAATTTTAAAATTGAATTTCATCTTCAGCACCACCTTCTTCCTTAGCTGATTTTCTTATTATAAATTCCGTAAACAGTGTTTCCGAAATTCGATTATTATATGCCAAATAAAGCTTTCTTGCCACAGATTCATTCGTTTCATTCTTCATGAATTCAATTCTCCTATTACAAAGTTCTTCTCTTAACCATTAATCTCCAACTTGTAAGTATTACTTACAAGTTGAACACTTATTACAGCACTTTCCTTACTGTATCAGGACTGATTGATGCAAATATCTGGTCAAAGTTAGTTGCTACACTATCATTTGCCATAGAACTGTCTCTGAACACTGCGTAATAAGGCTTTTTCTCTGCTACCGCTTTCACAGTTTCTTCCGTAACTTCCTTATCAAAACAAGCTATTAAAAATCCATCTGCCACATTAAATACCTGCTTACCAGCTATTGTTGTTTCCTCAATCTTGCTTGAAAGCAACACACCTAAATCAAGCATAACCTGGAATAATAAATCTTCTGGAGTTCGGTCTTCCTTGATGTTATCAGCATATGTATCAAATAATGATTGCTGGGTTTCGGATGGAGTGTAATATATATCTTTCATGTTTGAAGAATCCAGCTCAAATACTCTAAATCCCAAATCAATATTTTTATTATCAATATTATCAATTACTTTTTTTATTCTCTTTTCACCTATTTCACATATATTTCGATAACCATTTTCATATGCTTCTGTCTTTTCAGATATACGTTCTGGTAGTTGCACAAGAATAAATTTTCTCTTTCCGTTATTTTCAGCATTATATTCCATAACTGCTTGTGCAGTAGTTGATGAACCTGCGAAGAAATCTAATACAATAGATTCAGGATCATCAAACGTAATCATTCTAAGCATTCTGTCAATTAATTCTACTGGCTTTGGTGTATCAAATGTTGTTTCTCCCATTAATTTTTTTAATTTTGATGTCGCACTAGACGTCAATCCTGCATCATCCCACCAAGTTGTTGTTGTCCGTCTAGTCTGTTCGGCAACTCTTTTATAATATTTTTGATATAGACTATTTCCTTTTTTTACTACATATCCTTCATCATATTTAGCTCTCATCGTTTCTTTTGAAAATCTCCAATATCCTTCAACCCCTAAAAATTCATAATGTGGATTTCCTTTTTTGGCACCTCCTGGTCCATCTACCGGAACCAATCTATATTCCCCTCTTCCATCATTATCATCACAATCAAATTTCTCAAGAACCGGATCTAATCCTATCATTTTTCTTTTTTCCTCAAGTTTGGATATATCTTTTGCATAGAATAGAATAGTGTTATGGTTTGGTGATATTATTTTATCATTTGAAATAGAAGCTCTTGATTTATGGCATATCAATGCAATACGATTTCTGTCACCGAATATTTCATCCATCATTTTCACCAAATTCATAGATTCATTATCGTCAATGCTTATAAATATAGCCCCATCTGATGACAATAAATTTCTTGCAATTCGCATACGCGCATACATCATATTTAACCAATCTGTATGAAATCTTCCATTTGTCTCCGTATTTGCTACAAGCCTGTTTCCAACTGAATCATGTTGACCTGATTTTTCAATATATTGATATTCTTCATTAGAGAAGTCATCATTGTAAACAAAATCATTTCCTGTATTATATGGTGGATCAATATATATTAATTTTATCTTATCCAAATATGTTTCCTGTAATATTTTCAAAACATCTAAATTATCTCCTTCAATATATATGTTCTGAGTATTTTGAAAATTTACACTTTTGTCTTTATTGGGTCTTAATGTTAATGACACTGGCTCATTTGATAATGCCATTGTTTTTTTCTTATCCGGCCAGGTAAACTGATATCTTTCATCCTTTCCTTCTACAACCCTACAAGATATCTCTTGTCTAAGCACATCTGCATCAATTGCTCTCTCTACAATAGGCTTTCCATCATCATCGTAACCTGTAATCGTCTCTGTCAGTGCATTAGGAAACATTCTAGAAAGTATTTCAAAGTTCTTATCTGCTTTATTTTCTGTTTTCATATTTAATTTATTCATGATTTCTTTTTTCTCCTGCTATTTTTAAATCTTTAAGTTTCACTATATCATGTCCATAAAAGAACAACTGAGGCTTATAATCGCTCCATTTGATTTCGTTACATTCTCTTTTTGCTTTACAATACGCTCTACATTTAAATTTTGTAAGCACATTTTTAATTGATACAACATCAAATTCAATCTCAACTATAACAGTACATTTATCATGCTCAAACAATTTCTCAAATTTATCTCGTTTATCACAATTTATCAAGTATGTTATCTCAAACATAGCACAATCTTGATTATAAATCGCCAGTCTTGAATAATTATCCAATAAATTCACGCCATATATACTATCATCCATATTCGTTTCAGTTTCATCACTATAAGAAATATCGCATTTTCTTATATGTATAAATGCCGGAATGACATCACCTATTATTTTAGCTTCACATGTAAATTTGTATGCAACATATGACTTGTTGCATTGCAAATCTTTCTCTTTTATTACCTGCTCACAATGCTCATTAGGATCCATCCGCGTTGATTTTTTATTAACCATCTCTGCATATATACAATTCAACATTATAGTACTACTGAAATTGGAAATATAATTATTATTCTCCATTTCTTGTAATCTGTCATTTTGCCTATATGCAACATAGCCTAATATAATAGTACCAACTGCGCCAAATATGCTTGCTGCATAATTTAATGCATCTCCGGCTCCCCACTCTGCTGAAAAAATACCATCTGTATGCACTTTAAATAGCATATTTAACCCAAAAGCCAAAATTATTGCTATTAAAATAACAACTGCACCTATCCATATTAACTGTTTTTTCTTCATTGCATATTCCTAAGCCTTTCTTTATACAGATTAACTCGTTGCACCATCTCGAATTTCTTCTTTGCCTGTACTTCTTTGCGTGCCTTATGTTCCAAATCAGCTATCTGCTTTCGGAGTTTTTCTTTTTCAGCCTCCACATTTATCTGTTCTACCAATGTATTTCCAGCCTGCACATCAATTTCTGATACCTGTATAACAAAATTATTCCACACACCTCCCAAGTCAAGGCCATTCAGCTTTAAAGAAATCTCTTCTTCATTCTTCCAGTCCGATTTCAGCAGGCGTGTCTCATATATTGCAAGCTGGTATGCATTCTCATAATGCAGCACAATCAGCAACTTTTGCCCGAAGAGTTTTGATATCATGATAATATTTTTATCATCATACTCTCGGCTTTTAAGTTCTATCTGAATTACAAATATTGCGGCTATATCCTCCGTTGCCTTAATATTCACAGAAGCTTCTGATATCTCATTTGTAATAATCATACGGCTTATATCAGCATCAAACCTATCCCTTTTATTTCCTGATAATTCCGTTGCATATCTTTCATAGATTAGTTTTTTATGTAATGGTTTCCTAATCTCAGATGCTTTGGGCAAGTCAAACATATGAACACCTCCCTACTTTATGACCAGAAAGCTTATCAGTTCAAAATCATCTAATCCATTTATCGTCTCAGATAGAAAACTCATCTGTTTACCACTTAAGAAACTATCCATTTCACTCTCATCTTTCACTTCAATGATGGATGCAATGGCATCTCCAAGTAAATCCGAGTATTTGTCCATTTTACGACCATCATCTGTTTCATCATTGAATTTAGCACATAGTTCTTTATCCGGTTCCTTTTTTCCTTTACATAAAAGTCTGAAAGAATCCAACATTTCCTTTGGTGAAAGATGATCTATGATTACATCTCCTTCTTCTGACATATACACCATATAAAAAGGATGCAGCCTGTTCTGACTGTTGATATTTACCTCATTCTTTATGTTTCTAAGCACATATATTACCCCTGCCGGCAATTCTTCCGTTGCTTTCACCACAGCATTCATTCCATGCGGTGCCTTTTCAATCTCAGGATGTGTCTTAATATAATCAAGCAAATCCAGTCTGAACTCATTCAATCCCAGATCCATAATAGATATTCCGGATGACATATCTTCAATATCTACCACTTCTTCTTGAAGCTTTTCAAGCTGGCGTTTCCTATATTCCAACTCTCCTTGTTCCTCAGGGCTAAGCACATTTTCTCCACCCGGGCCAGCCATATCCACGATTTTCATTCGTGTTTCTACTCTGGCTTTAAGATTAATATATTCGTCAAGCGTAATATCCGGCCAGAAGTTTACTAACTGAATACGTTTATTTCTGCTTCCGATTCGATCTATTCGTCCGAATCGCTGGATAATACGCACCGGATTCCAATGTATATCATAATTAATCAGATAATCACAGTCCTGCAGGTTCTGACCTTCAGATATACAATCCGTTGCTATCAATATATCTATTTCCGCTTTTTCATCCGGTAATAATAGCTCTTTTCCCTTTGATAGCGGCGAGAAGCATGTTAGCACCGTATTTAAATCTGTTCTTAATCCTTTGATTGTGGTTTTTCCATCAACCGATCCGGTAATAATTGCTGAGTCTAATCCATATTTTTTCTTCACATATACACTTACCGTATCATACAGATAGTTTGCTGTATCCGCAAAAGCAGTAAATATGATTATCTTCTTGTTTCCGGGATTAATCGGATGTTCCTGTTTTTCATCAATCACATCAAACAATGTCTGTAGCTTACTGTCATGCTCAGGTGTTATATCTGCAATCATTGCAAGAAGTAAATCCAGTATTTCCTTATCTCTTTCCAGTTCGCGTCTCCATGACTTATAATCCATATCTGCAATGTCTATTCTTACTTTCTTTCCAATTGCAAACACATCATCATTCTGATCGTCGCCATCCAAGTCCATATTGGTAATATCATTCAGATTCAATAAAGGTTTGTCATAACCGTGTTCAAAGTCCGCAATACGTCGTATTGTATCGGTAATAAGGTCATTAATACGCTTTAATGTCAATCTGAATGAATATACAGAACTTTCCATTCTCTTCATAAGGTTGATTGACATCAATCTTCTGATACCCTGTTCACGACCGGACTGTGTGAGTCCTCCCTTTACATGATTTGAATCATATACATCTTTATATTTAGCCAATTTGCTTGGCAAAATATAATCCGTTGGTGTATATATGCATAATCCAAGCAAATTTAACTGTTCAAAAATCTCATTATAATTAATAGCATCGTTCAAATCTGTAAGTCCCGGTCTTTTTGATATCGGCAGATTTCTCTCCGGAAATGTTCCAATATCAGATGTATCATAATATTTTTGGATATGCTTCCTCGAACGTGCAATCGTAACACTGTCAAGCAGCTCGAAAAAATCAAAATCAAGCATTTTCAGCAGTCTGTTAGTAGTCCGTTCATCCGGCTCCATTTTACTCCATGTATTGAATGCAATCTGTGCCTGTTTAAAAATATCCTCTATGCTCTTTTTCGTATTAAGTTTTTCATCAAGTAATCTACTCTCCCCCTCATACGCAAGCGCAATCTGATTTTTCAAATCTACAAAACGGTTATTTACCGGTGTTGCAGACAACATCAGCACTTTTGTCTTAACGCCTTTGCGTATAACTTTATTAAGGAGCTTCAAATATCTGTTTTCTTTTTCATCCTCACCGGATATTTTGCCACCATTGCGAAAATTATGTGATTCATCAATTACAATCAAATCATAATTTCCCCAGTTTACCATACCAAGCTCCATACCATTAGAGTTTCCTGATTCCCTGCTTAAATCTGTATGAAACAAAACATCATAGCGCATACGATCGGCTGCAATCGGATTGTTTATATAATTGTACTTATACGTATTCCAGTTGTTTGCCAGTTTCTTGGGGCATAATACGAGTACGGATTTATTTCGATTCTCGTAATACTTTATTACTGACAAAGCTGTGAATGTTTTACCCAGACCTACTGAATCAGCTAAGATACATCCATTATATTTTTCAAGCTTATTGATGATTGCTAATGCTGCATCTTTCTGAAAATTATAAAGCATTCCCCATATCTTGCTTTCTTTAAAGCCTGTTGCTTCATTAGGCAGAACATCTTCTGAAACATCTTCAAGAAATTCATTAAAAATATTGTACAATGTCACAAAATACAGATAATCCGGAGAGTTTTCATTATACACGGTAGTAATGTTTCCGATCACCGCCTCTGTCACATCTTTAAGTTTTGATTCATCATTCCATAATTGTTCAAATAATTGCAAGTATGCCGTACTCATTGGAGCTTCTGATTTCTGCACCATATAATAAGCATTATTTCCACGTTCGCATCCCAAATCAACCGTTGTAAATCCATTCAACGGCATATAGCTTTTATCGTCTACAGTCATAAAGCCTGTCATATACTCATTAGTAACATTTGTCTTAAAAACAGCCTTTTTACGTATCCACTCCGCGCATTCTTTTGCTATTGCTTTCTGAGTCATCTCATTACGAAGCTTTACTTCAAATTCTGTTCCATACAGATTTTGTTCACGTTCTCTCTTAGGTATATAAAACTCTCTTTTTTCACACTTTGATTCCGAATTAATAAATGTTGGTGATGTAAATATAAATCTAAGTTCATCTAAGTTCTTAAGTTCTTTCTTCAATTCTGCAAACGCATATATTGAGAAACAAGCTGCCGCAATTGACATCTTGCTTCCTTTATGTACTTCTGAACTCAAATCTTCTTTCAATTTTCTATTTATGTTATCTATTAGTTCCAATTCTGTACTCTTCTCTCCTAGTGTGTAATTAATTACGCTTTTTAGCAGTTAAATCGGATGCATTGATACTATCCACAATATCTGCAATAAACAGGACGTTCCTACTTGTATATTTTACAAAGCATGATAATATTAAATATGTAGTAATATACCACAAAGGTATATATATAAATGTATACGTCACTCCCATTTTAGCATTATCCGATATTTTCAATTGTACAACAGAGGAAATAAACATACTGATTATTGCGACTATAGTAGTAATAGCAAATCGTACATTGTTGTCATTTTCTCTCTGTGCTAACTGGTTCTTATACTGATAGTACTTTTTTATATCACTTAATTTTTCCGGAGATTCTGATATAATATCTATAATTATATCTCTAGCAAAACTATATCTATATTTGTCTTTCCAGCTCACCTTTTTTTCAATTAATCTACATAATTTTTTAGTTTCACACATTTTATCGCCTTTCTTTCAATTCAATTTATATCAAGCGTTATCCAGATAATATAATGTCATTGAAAATGCTTGTAATTTACACTGACTATAATGATTTTTCTAAATATAAATAAGGGGATTTACAAGAACTACTTCATATGAACTATAAAGAACTCAACCTCTTAATTATTTCTCCTGCGTACCTTTTCATTAAATTTTCACTGTCTAGCATTATTTTATCACTCTTCAATATCGCGCGCAAGTAATTACTCGTATTTTGTCGATTTATAAGCTGTCATTTTTCAATAATTTTATAATCAGATAAAAAATAACATTCCGGCAAAATTATTACCGGAATGTCACATGAATTTTATTTGTGATTTATTTTTTCCACGGGCGGTTACTGCCGTCCCAGCCGCGTTCATGCCAATAATTTAAGTCTGTTTCACACAAACCGGCTTTTTTCTGGATCATTCGCATGACTTCAAAGTATATGCGGGTCTTGAGGCCGAGGCGGACCTTGCCGTAGTTTTTTACAAGGCGGCGGGCTATCCTGGCGGATTTGTGTTCCATTTTACTCTTAACTTTGTCATTGACTCTGGTCCAGCTCATCGAGTGAATGTTGATACCGTATTTGTAAATTTTCGGGACGCCCCAGAAGAAAAGGCTGTCGGCCATGTCTTTGTTCGTGCTTGCAGTGCCGGCACCGGCGGCGGTTGAGACGCATACCGCCTGCTTGGTAAACATTGCCTGTAGCGGGCGGTGGATCATCCAACGGTATCCATAGTGGTCGAGAAGCATTTTCATCTGGCCGGTGCAATGATAGACGTACACCGGGCTCGCAAGAATGATTACGTCAGCCTCGTCGAGTGCTTTGGTTACCGGCTCCAGTCGGTCGTAATGCGGGCATTTATGTTCGTCGCGCAGAATGCAGGTGGTGCATCCGACGCATATGCCCTCAAAATCCTTCGGGAGGAAAAATTCTGTGATTTCGCCGCCGGTGCGATCCGCTATCATGTGCGCAAGATGATATGTTGAACCTTGATGATTCTGTCCATGTATTATTGTTATTTTCATGTAAGTATCTCCTGTTTTAGGTCTGACTATATTTTAGCCCAATCCACATTTAAAAACAATATCAACGAAAGGAGGTCTTCTTACTTTTTGGCCTCATATTCCAGAAACTCTTTGGTCTTGGACCAGTATTTAATTCCCCAGTGTTCAAAATCCCATTCCTGCATATAGGCATTACATTCGTAATCGATGTAATATAACTCTCCGTCGTATGGGATGAAATTTGTCGGGAAATAGTCGATATTCAGGTTCGCAGGATATAATAGTTTACACATGTCCTGCATCTTTTCAATCCACCGGGCCTCCATCCTGTCAGTTTTGACAAGTTCATATACGGTGTCTCCCTGTATATATTCCTTAAGAAGCCTCTCTTTTTCCTCGTCCACAGCCAGAAGCTTCGGCATTGTGATTCCTGTTTTTCTCAATGTTTCATAATCATTGAGTTCTGACTCGAGTTTATCTCCGAATGTGTAATATTCACATGGTTCATGGTGAATCTGCTTCAAAACATAACGGCTGTGTCCGTCGGTCACCAGATACGAATATCCGCCTTTTCCCTTGCCTAACAGGCGCACCACTTCATATTCATTCCCATTAATTGTCATTCTGTTGTCTTCCATGTCATATCACCTACATTCTCACACAATCCCTTGTAATTTCACTGAGTCTGGAGACTCCGCACATCTTCATCGTGTCATTAAGTTCCGCGCCAATCTTGTCTATGTATGAGTACACGCCTTCTTCGGCACCGCCGTAAACGGCAGTCACAAAAGGTCTGGCGATGATTACTCCGTCAGCGCCGAGAGCAAGTGCCCTGAATACATCCGCACCGCTTCTTATTCCGCCGTCGACGAATATCTTCATTGAACCGTTGACTGCATCCGAGATTTCTTCAAGAACCTCGGCTGTAGCCGGACAGCCGTCAAGCACACGGCCGCCGTGGTTGGACACCACAATGGCGGATGCGCCGGCCTCTTTGGCCTTAAGGGCTCCCTTTGCCGTCATGATACCTTTTATAATAAAAGGCACATCTACCATTTCAATGATCTCTCTTAATTCCTCAACCGTTTTACTGCCGGCAGGAGGTGTAAGATTCTTAAGGAAAGGCAGCCCCGCCGCATCGATATCCATAGCCACGGCGAATGCGCCCGATTCCTTGACAAGTTTGATTTTTTCACGGATTGTTTCTATATTCCATGGCTTTACGGTCGGTATTCCGACACCGTCAGCATTCCTGATGGCTTTTGTAGCTGCAATCATGACATTGCCGTCGGTTCCGTCACCTGTGAATGCAGCGATTCCGCCACGGGCACACGCCGATACAAGAATATCATTGTACCTGACGTCATCAAGGCAGTCACCGTAATGAAGCTGTACCGCGCCGACCGGTCCTGCCATAAAAGGATACTTAAATTTCCTGCCGAATATTTCTAAAGACGTATCGACCGAAACGTTTTCGGCGATTGTATCCATGTTGATACGTATTTCCTTCCACTTATTGTAATTACGTATTGCAGTGTCTCCGATACCCTTGGCTCCGGGACCCGGCATAAGGTTACGGCAAGCTGCACCGTTACATTCCGGGCACGCCTTGCAGAACTGTCCTATACGCGGTCTCGCCGCGTCTATACATTCAGAATATTTCATTGTCATCACTCCTGGTATTATCCCAATTCTATCTCCTGTGCTCTTGCGATGGAAGCATCTATATTGGCGCAGAAATTCTCTCTTCCCACTTCATCGGCAAAACCTGCTTTTTCCATCATATGAAGCGGCTGTTCTTTGACATGCGAAAGAATCAATGTTATGCCCTTCTTATTACAGAGAGCGTGTATTTTCTTAAGTGAACGTAGAGCCGTCATATCCATTGCAGGCACACCACGCATCCTTATTATAAGAACTCTGGTATCCGGTCCCGTTGAAATCTCCAGAAATTTGTCGGCAGCTGCAAAAAACATCGGTCCGATTATCTCGTACACCAGTGTATGCTTTGGAACCTGCTTAAGATTAATGTGCTCCGGATCATCATTCTCATCTATATCATCACCAATATATTTCCAGCTCTTGATTTCCGTCACGTCAGCCATTCTCTTTAAGAACAGAAGCGCCGCAAGAACCATTCCTACTTCAATGGCAACCACAAGGTCAAATACGACCGTGAGAACGAATGTTGCTATAAGCACTATTATATCACTTTTTGGCGAATCTTTAATAAGAGAAATAAATTCCCTCCATCCGCTCATATTATATGCAACGATAAAAAGTATTGCGGCAATGGCCGGCATTGGAATCCATGCCGCATAAGGCATAAGAACCACAAGTATTACCAGAAGTGTTATGGCATGAACCATTCCTGCTATCGGTGAACGGCCGCCGTTCTTGACATTGGCGGCAGTTCTTGCGATTGCTCCCGTTGCCGGAATGCCTCCGAAAAGTGCGGAAACAATATTTCCGGCACCCTGTGCGATGAGTTCCATATTAGGTTTGTGCCTGCTTCCTATCATACCGTCAGATACCACACATGAAAGCAATGATTCAATTCCCGCAAGAATTGCTATCGTAAATGCATTCGGAATCTGCTGAATGATCGCCGAATAACTCAGATCCGGTAACGCCGGTTTCGGAAACGCACTTGATATTGTATATAAGTCACCTATGGTCTTAACATCCATCTTAAGGAATTTAACCATGACAACTGCTACGATTACCGCTATAAGTGACGGCGGAATCTTGCTGAATATTTTTATCTTCGGCAGAAAAATAAGTATAAGGAGTGATACCATTCCGACAATCAATGCCTGATAATTAAAAGTACCTATCGATGCTGCTACCGCCTTGACCTTATCGATTGTTTCGATTGGTGATGTGGTAAATGTCAAACCAAGGAAGTCCTTTATCTGACCGACAAAAATAGTAACGGCAATTCCTATTGTGAATCCTGTTGTTATCGTATAAGGTATGAATCTTATAAGATTACCAAACTTAAATATTCCCATTATTATAAGGATAATGCCGGCAAGAATTGTCGCTGTCACAAGACCTGACATACCGTTTTTGGCTACAATTCCGGCCACAATAGTCGCAAATGCGGCCGTTGGGCCCGCAATCTGCACGCGGCTTCCACCAAGGAAGGATATAACAAAGCCGGCAAAAATCGCCGTGTAGATTCCCTGTTCCGGTCGCACTCCCGATGCAAGCGCAAGTGCGATTGAAAGCGGCAATGCTATTATCGCGACGATTATTCCGGCTATAATGTCCTTGAATAACTGTTCTTTGCTATATGATGTCTTAAGGACATCAAATAATTTGGGTGTAAATTGTTTCATTTCTTCTCCATTCCATTCCTATAAAGTGTACAAAATACCTTATTATACCACCTGGTATACAATTTACAACCTTTTTATAAAATTTATTCCTCACTTTCCATAAAATATATTCTGGATGCGAAATCCGGAAAAAATCTTACCTCGCTGTTATACCCCGTCCCGCTGTATGCCGGACTCAGCCTGACGCCTGCATACATAAGGGCATCACCGTACATATATACATCCTCTTTTTCTCCATCCATTTTGATAAAATGCGCGGCTGCATTATGAAGGAATGAATCCGGTTTGATATGCACCGGTGAAACTGTGTTAATCAGGTCCCCAAAATTCTTTATATTGTATTTGAGCTCACGGTTGCAGAAATGATACCGGCAGTCCGGCAAAAGCCCGCATGCCCTGTAGTACGCAAACTGCGTATTCGGTTTTGCAAGTTTCTGCATTATAAAACCTATGGCTCTTTTTTTATCTGGTGATACGCAGGTCCACTCCTGTACCGGCGAATTGTCCGCAAAATTCCTTGTACGGTAGAATCTGCCGAATTGAAGAACATCACGCCATTTTTTGTAAATTTCAATCTGCGCCTTAATGGCATCCAGCTCTTCTTTTTTCATATCCGACAGATTGCACTCGTATCCGCATATTCCAAATGAGGCGACATTGAATCTCGTCTCTAACGGGGTGATTCTTAACGTCTGGTGGTTCGGGCAGCCGGACACATGCGAACTTATCACTGACAGAGGGTAGCCGTAGCTGTAACCGTTCTGAATCATTGCACGGCACAAAGCATCCGTATTGTCGCTTGCCCATATCTGCGGAAAATAACACAATATCCCGAGGTCAAAACGATTTCCGCCGGCCGCACACCCCTCGAACAGTATGTCCTGAAACTTTTCCGTCAATATTCTCATGCAGCTGTACAATCCGATAATATACCGGTGTCCGGTTTCCATCTGCTTACCGACCGGAAGCTCCTTTGAGAAATAATCTGTCACTATCCTGTTCATGTCCCATTTGACATATTTTATGTTGGCAGATGCAAAAAGCATGCTCATCTCTTCAATAATATAATCCTGTACATCTTTTCTCGTAAGGTCAAGAATCCTCTGGTTGCGCCCTTCGGAATGACTGCGCCCAGGAATATCCATCGTCCAGTCGGGATGTGCTCTGTACAGATCACTGTCTACACTTACCATCTCCGGCTCCACCCAGATGCCGAAATCCATTCCCATGTCATTTATTTTCCGACACAGGCCATCAACGCCGCCCGGAAGCTTATCTTTGTTGACCCGCCAGTCGCCCAGGGATGACTTGTCATCATTGCGTTTTCCAAACCATCCGTCATCCATTACGAAAAGTTCGATTCCCATATCCGCAGCCTTTCGCGCCAGATTTAGGAGTTTATGCTCGTTGATATTAAAATAGCAGGCCTCCCAACTGTTTAAAAGCACCGGGCGGACCTTATTTTTCCATTTGCCGCGGACAATGTGTTCCCTGACAAAATCGTGCATATGCCCACTAAGCCCGTTATAGCCTTCATATGAATATGTCATCACGGCCTCCGGTGTCTCAAATTCCTCTCCGGGTTCCAATGTCCACGCGAAATTTTCGGGATTAATGCCGCTCATAAACCGCATTTTCCCGTACGCTCCGGCCTGCACCGATTCATAGTGGTTGCCGCTGTATACCAGATTAAAACCGTAGCACTCACCGGCCGTCTCCGTTGTCTGCGGGCGCGCAAGCATCACAAAAGGATTGGCCCGGCTTGAAGATGTACCTGTGTACGAGGAATTCACAAGCCTGCTGTGTGATACCGGTACATTACTAATCTGCATTTCCCTGGCCCACGCACCGTCAAAGGTAACAAAATCATATCCTGCATCCGGCATATCAATCTGGCAGCTCATCATCTTATCAATTCTGACAGCCGCATCTGTATTGTTGATGAGCTTAGTATATCTTGTGATAACATTGCACTCTTCAAAAACATGATAATGAAGTTCCATCACCAGTCCGCTGCCGCACTCTTTAAGACGAAGTATAAGGTGGTTGGCACCATCACTCACATCATAGGACGACGGAAGGCTCTCAAGTGCCGGCTTGCCGTCAGTTATCTCATATGAATCATATATGAAATCCGACGAAAAACTTCCGTCCTCATATACCAGCTTTACAAATGGCTCCCTTATGTCGCCTTTGCCGTATGAGGACATCTCAAGGCAGACATCCTCAAGCGTGTAATTATCGTGTTCACTATCATACACAACACTGTTGCCCGGCTGGAACACATGTTTTTCCCTGAGGCCGGAAGCATCCCCCACCGTTATTTTTCTGCCGTAATAAAGGTGTTCGGGCTGGCCGGTCGGCAATATGCCAAAAACATAAGTCGTGTCCTTCGTATTCAGTACAAAGACATTATCAGATACATTAATCATATCAATCTCTCCCTTAATCTTCCTTGCGTGATTTCAGTTCATCGTTAATCTGTGCAAGCTTTGCATCCGTCAGAATGTATTTTTTTCTGAAAACGATCAATCCTACAATTAAAACAATAATAGGAATTACGGTCATGCACATGCGTAGCCCCATTCTCGATGTCCTGTCGATTGCCTGAAGTACCTCTCCTGTCTCGTCTTTTTTGATATTGAAGACCTGGATAACAACCGATGCCGCCAATGCCGCTATTCCTGATGAGAGTTTTACCACAAATGTCTGCATAGAGAATATGACTGACTCGTCCCTGCGGTTATTCTTGTATTCGCCGTAGTCAACCGTATTTGCCAGAAAAACAGTTACAATGACATTCAGCATTCCCATCGCGGACATAATAAAGAACGCCGGAATGAGCAACAGGTATACGTTGCTGCTGCCCGTAAACGTTATTCCGAGAAGCGTAAGATATCCCACAAACGCCATGGTAAAGCTCACATAGAATATCTTCAGAGTATTCATGAATTTACGCAGCACCGGGAACAGAATCATCATCGCGAGAATCTGGAATGCGCCTCCGAATATATTAAAAAGTGTGTAATTGCTCTGCCATACAGATGGGCTGAAATCATATTTAAAGAAATATATTACAAGGTTTGATGTAATATATAATGCCGTATTTATCATTACGATTGCCACAACTATCGTCATTGCCTGATCGTTTCGAAAAAGTGCCTTAAACATTTCTTTGACGCTTGCGGTCTGCATATTTACGGATGATTTTTCCTTTATTGACATACATGTGATTGTTATGAATATGACAAAAAGCACCGCGACAATGAGCGCAAAATACTTGTATCCAAGTCTCTCGATATCAGTGTATCCGTTTCCTCCGACAAGTTTACCGAGTACCGATACACTTAACACAGTGACAATTGTTATAAGTGCCGAACCAACGCCTGCACATGAACGTGCAAGTGCCGACAGGCTTTCTCTTTCCTTGCCGCTCCTTGTAAATGCCGGAATCATTGACCAGTACGGAATGTCCATCATTGTGTATGTTACGCCCCACAATATATAGGTCACAGCTGCATATGCTGTAAGTCCCGCGCCATTAAGCGCCGGCGGTGCCGAAAACATAAGAAAAAGTATGACCGCATTCATAAGTGTTCCGATAAAAAGCCACGGTCTGAATTTACCCCATCTTGTTTTTGTCTTTGCAACAATGATTCCCATTACCGGGTCGTTAAATGCGTCAAATATCCTTGCGGCAAAAAGTATCACACCCATTGCCACCGCGCTCACTCCCATAATGTCCTGATAATAATACAGAATATATGATGCCGAAAGCATATAAACCATATCCTTACCGACCGCACCGATTCCGTATGCAAATTTTTCTTTTACGCCAAGCTGTTTTTTATCCATAAAACCTTCTCCTCCTTGCATTATTTGTTTTTAAGGCTCATCGCCAGTTCCACTGTTTTATATGCGCCGTCGTAAAGACCCGCTTTTTTGTTAGCTGTAATGTTTCTGCACATATCTTTTAATATATTTTTATCATTCAAAAACAAGTCCGTCATCTGTATCGTATGTGCTATGTCCCTGCACTCCAGAGTTCCGTCACCTACTTCTGCGGAATGAATCGCACCCCACATCTCATGTTTGCCCACCCGCCTTATAAAGAGCTTCGGAACCGGGTAAAAAGCCAGTTCACTCGGTTTGGTGACAAGTACATCCGCACTTCTCATAAGAAGGTTGGTGCAGTACACCGCCTCAAATATATTGCTGTGCCAGAAACCGTGGATTCCTGTGACCTCATAATTCTCATCCAGAGCATTCCTGCTCCATTCAAGTGTCTCATCCCACGAATCAAAATGTTCCTCCGACAGTTCTGCCATCTGCGGTATTTCTTTCTTAAGATTATCCCATACATTTTTATAATCTCCGACATTTATATACAACGCCGCTTTTTTCTGCCTCACATACGGAAGAAGATGTTCTATGACTGCCGCAAAAATCTCTTTCTGTGCACCTGCGCCGCCTATTGACAGCAGGAATCTTAACGGGCCGCCGCCGTCTGCACGTCTTATCCTTGCATCACAATCTTTCTCTATGTTGCTTACTATTTCATGGTCGATATAGTGGCCCGTATAGAAAAGACTGCCTTCCGGCATCGGAGAGCATATTTTTTTCTTATTCATTCCGTTCAGGATGCGATATCCCATGTATGAATTGTGGCACTGTATCGTATGCACGCTTCCTTCGGACAGATGCAGTGCCATCGGCCAGTTGTCCGGAATTGCATTCACGACATATTTCATTCCCGCATGCACCGCTGCCTGTGCCGGCCATACATGTGTTCCTATTACAGGAATTTCTTTGGGTATATTATGATATACCGGCGCCATAAGCTCTGCGTTTTTCTGATCTGATGAATTATATGATAATGCCCTGAAGCCTTCGTAGTTCACCGGTTCCCACACGAGTTTGTTAAATACCGGATTCTTTGAAAGTCTTGAGCCGAGCGAGTACAATTCATTCTGTGCACCGATAATCCTGGTGCATGTTGTTTCATTGTATGAGTTCAAATCCATCCAATAAGGTTTGTATCCCAGCGCATTGGCCGCTGATGCCATCGCCATGGATATTCTGTAATGTCCGAATCCCATTCTTATGTTTCCGACAATTATTCCTTTGTCATTGTCAAACTTCTCCGCTGCCAGTTCATCGCCCGGAAGGTAGTGGGCATTTTTATCAAGCTCACCCACAAGCACATTCCTGACGCCGAGCAAATCGCCTATATACCGATTGGGAACCACAGTGACTTTGTAATCTTTCGCGGAATCGTCCCCGAATTTACGGATATACTTATTCCGGGAACGGAGCGCTTTTTTATATACATGTCCGGACATCTCATTGCCGAATATTATTTTTGACTTATCATTCATGATTATTTCCTCCTGTCACAATACCATCCACCATAATATTTACGACCTCATTCAGTGCATCGCTGTACGATATTCCGTTGCTAACCAGTATGTCTCTCTGGAAAAACTGCTCCAGCGTCGCCTCAAGCATCGTCTTAAGGATTGGAATCTTAATATTTCTTATGCAGCCCTCCCTTATTCCGCGTTCAAGAAGTGCGATTGTATACTCCCAGCCGCTTTCAAGCCTTTCCTCCACCTTACGGTATACCTTGGGATATTTGTCCTTCAGCAGGTATAACTGCCCAAAATTAATATCTTTGTATCCTTCCGGAAGCACGCCGAGTATTCCTCTTATCTTTCCGACCGTATCAAGCGTCGGGTCGTTAAGCACCTTTCTCTCGCTTTCCTTAATGGATTCAAAGCAGTAATCCACCATCTCGGTAATAAGTGAGTTTTTGTCTGCAAAGACCGTATATATCGTTTTCTTGCTCATGCCGAGTATGGATGCCACATCATCCATCGTGAATTTTAATCCTTTTTCGTTAAAGGCCTGTATCGTACCTTCCAATATCGTTTGTCTTAATTCCATTTCTTCGTCCTTATATAAAAAAATATGGAAACTGAATTTATTATTTCCGTTTCCATAATCATAACATTTTCGTATTCTGTTATCAAGAAACTACTTTTACAAAGTTAGTTTCCGATTTTTGTGAATAATGCACAAAAATATTGCACTACGCTTACATATTTTATTAATAAGTGTAGTGCAATAAAGGATTACTTATTTTTCTCTCTGAAAATAAGTCTGAAAATCAGGCGTACAAGCGGTCCGCAGTAAAACATCTGGTACAGTATCGCCATTGGGAAATTCATTCCCCATGTCTGTATAAATGTTGCGAAATTCTTCGTGTCCTTAAAAAGCATTGTCGCAATAAAACTCATTATCGGGCACATTATACAGCATATACATATCGAAATTGCATATGTGATAAACTGCGGCCTGTCATCCGGTTTCATTACTGTAAAAGCAAGTTTTCTTGCTAACTTTCCAACCAGGAAAAATTCCAACACAAATGCTATCGGCACCATTATCGGCATCTCATGCAGTGCCGCGGTAAATGTAGCAGCATACACTCCTCCCATATTTAACGCAACGTTATAAACTATCATACCATATACCATTATTGTCGCCATAATGGCCGTAAATATGACATCCTGAAACTTATTTTTCGGCATAAAAAAATCCTCCTGAATAATAATGAATGTGTTGTTCGTTATCATCCCGGAGGATTGTGCGTTTCCAATTATAACCATATAAATTTGAATACATATCATCTTAACACACTTTACAAAATTATGTAAGTGTTAATTTTTACATTCCGTATTTTTTCAGATCAACGCGGCCGTTGACAACTTCTATTCCATCCGCCATAAGTCTCTCCGCCTGTACGTTCTTACCGCCGAAAGCAAATGCACCCGAAAGTTCTCCCTTTGAATTGACAACCCTGTAACACGGAATCCTGTCCGGATCCGGATTCTTATGGAGTGCATTGCCGACAGCCCTTGACATCTTCGGATTACCCGCAAGTGCCGCAACCTGACCGTATGTGGCCACCTTTCCCTTCGGGATATTGCATACGGCATCGTATATCCTTTTTGTCGGATTATCCGCAACCAGATCATAGCTCTGTGCTATCATGTCTCTGATCGTATCGTCCGGTATGCTTCCGTCCAGAATTATCGTATTCCAGTGTTCCTTATTCTGATGCCATCCGGGTATCACGGCCTCAAAAGCATCCCGCCAGAAATCCCGCCATTCAGGATCTACCTTGACATTAATGTTAATGTATCCATTACGCTCATATGTCCACAGAAAAGCTTTTTCTGATGGCCTTACCCTGACTAACTGCCAGTTACGGTCATGAAACGGCGCATCCACATAAGTTCCTGGAAAAGTCAGTCCGTATTCCAATGCTTCTTCTCTTGTATTCATTATTTTCTCTGGTTTTTCTCTTTCTTGAGTCTTTCGCTTACATAATCCCTGATAAAGAAATCATCCTCAGGCATCTGGCATCCTACAATATACGAACCTTCATCGTCTGAGCATCTTATTACACGGCCTTCTAATCTGTTATGTCTTGTAAGCACAAAATCATGTATCTCCATTGATATCTCTTCCGACTTATGATCCATAAAACATGCATCCCTTGTAATAAATGCAAAACCGTTCGCACTTATGTTGTCAAGCTTACATTCTATACTTCTGCCGGTATCCTTAATCGTGACGGTACAGGAATTATCTATGTCGACACGCGGATATTTACGCCTGTTATTTATCTTAGGTCTGGACTCAATAAATACGCTGTAGGTTCTCGCCGCTCCGGTTCCTTTGACACGGACCTTATCCCAGCAATAAAGGACATTGCCCACTGTAATCTGCACCTTACACTCCGTATTATCAGCAATGATACCATCATTATTAAGTCTTATCGTCATGACATCGTCATCATGTGAGATTAACTCACCATAATACTTGTTATCCGTTCCAACCTCTACCATGAGTTTCATACCGGGCAGAAGATCCTCAACGCCCATGAATCCGCCTATGCCAAGTTCACACATAAGCGATTCAACAACTTTCTCGATTGAGTTAATATTGGATGCGGTTTCGTCGTATTTACTGAGCATTCTCTTGCTTATTTCATTGGAGTCCGTGACACTCTCGGTCATATCGGCAACAATTCCGGTTACCTCAGTCAGGTTATCCACAAGATGAATATTCGATGATTCAACATCTTTGATGGCTGTATCTATCATTCTGATATTGTTATCAAGCTCACCCGCATCTTCCGATATCTTAGCAATATTGCCGGCCGCAAGCATAACCTTGTCGAGTGTAAGCTGTATAAGCTGTAATGTCTGTTCTATGGAATCAGTCATCTTGACGGATGTATCATCAAGCCTTGTAAGTGCCTCCTTGATTGTCCCCGATGACGCCCTTGTATCTGTACTGAGCGAACGTATCTGATCGGCTACAACCGCAAATCCTTTTCCGGCCTCTCCGGCTCTTGCAGCCTCTATGGAAGCATTGAGTGCAAGAAGATTGGTCTGTCCGGAAATATTTTCTATTGTTCCTGTCTCGTTCTTTACCATGGCAAATTCATCTTTAAACGTGCGGAGTATATTTCCGATCTCTTCCGATAATGATGCCATCGTCTTTGTTGTATCGATAAGGCTGTCAAGATCCGATGAACTTACCCTGGCATGCTTGCCGGACTCTGCGGTAAGGGCCACCATCTTATCAATCATTCCGACAACATTATTAACCTGAAGATTAATATCCGTAGTCATCTGGCTGGATGAATCCGTCGACTTATGCAGCCTCTCATTGTTCTCTCTGAGCATGTCCATACTGTCAACGACAATATTGGCACCGTGTGAATTCTCTGAGGCCAGTTCCCTGACTACCGTCACGCCGTCCATTATTGAATTACTTGCCTGTTTAACCTTCTCAACCGTGGTTACAACCCTTTTAAGGTCGGCCTTGATACTGTCCGTCATTGCACCGTCGGACTCATTCAGATGCTTTATGGACATTACATAGCACACATAGCATAATATGATACATGCTAGCTCAAGCTGGTAATTTTTCAGATCGGACGCGGTATTAAATCCGTTCATATATCTGTACACGGAACTTCCGGCTATTATCAGCGAATTAACAATTCCGCATGTCACCATGAATTTCTTGTTCTTGTATAACACAAGAAGGCTTGTAACCGGAAGAATATATGTAAAAGCAATAGGTGATTCCGTTGTACTTATCACGAATGTGTAGAATACACCATACCCGATTACAAGATTATACTTGTATGCTTCGGTTGCAAAACCCTTGGCACGAAGTAATATTTCTCCTGAAATGATCGGTATCCAGCATAATGCCAGAAAAATAATATAGTATGTTGATGTAGATAAACCGTTTGCCAGATCGCTTCCGTAATTGGCTGAAAGGAGAATGGCAAATATAAGCCATATTCTTCTTGCTCTCCGGTTAGCTTTCTCTTTAAAGACTGACTCGTCGTATTCCATATGTGTTCCTCCGTGATGTATTCTGATAATTGATATTTTAACATATTTTGCAATAATGTGACAATGTTTAAACGGAAATCCCGCAGGAATTCTCCCACGGGATAAAATATTATATAGTTCCTGTTACCACAAGCGTTCCGACACCCGGATTTATTGCCCATATACCGGTTGTTGCATCCTGTGTAAAAGCTGCGGCCGGTACCGTTATCCTGCCGGCTGTTGTCACAAATTCACCCGATGTCTCATTATATGTGTAATCTGTGCCCGGCACAAGCGGTGTACCGTTATACGTTGCTGTAAGATTAGTAAGCACCGGATCAAAATTATCCGATACCGTAACACCTGAAGCCGCATCGGCATCAGCACTTCCACCGTTCTGGATAAGGAAGGTGTAAGTGATCGTTCCGTTTTCGGTAACCGGAACCGGGCTTATCGATTTGGTAATTGTCAAAAGCGGTGCCGTCTGTGCACTCACTATCTCATCTACGGTAACAGGTGTAATTCCGCCTCCGCTTATATTAGCATTGTTGGTAATTGACGAACCTGCATCAAGAGGTGCATACTGGTTTACCATCGCCTCATAGATTATCATGGCATTTCCTCCGGCCGGCACCGTTATCCCCGTGATCGTAAAGACCGGAGCTGTGGTAACCGCAGGTGCTGTCTGCAAGGTACCATTCACATAATATTTTACCGTACCCTCAACATAAGTTAAAGGTGTAAGCGAACCGGTTCCGAAAGTATAAGCTCCCAGGTTATCCGAAAGTGTAAGTCCTGTAACAGGGACTGTTCCTGCATTGACTATGCTGACAATATATGTCACACTGTCATTTTGTCCGTAGGTTGTTCTTACCGCTGTTTTGGATGCCGAAAGCACCTCAAGTATTTCACCGACGGCAATGTTTGAATTGGCAACCGCATTTCCATAACGGATCTGCGCCTGATTGGTAAATTGTGCCATATCCTTTGATTCCCTTCATATATGCGTTTATATTACATAATATGCTGTGAATCCAATATGTTTATCGTTGTATGAGAATATTATCTGAGCTTATTCTTAATCTCGTTATCAATCTTCTCAACAAATTCATCAAGACCAAATACTGTCTTTTCCTTCTGTCCGTGAAGGGTGCAGGAAACAGTTCTGTCAGCTTTCTCACTGGCTCCTATTACAAGGAGATACGGAACTTTCTGAATCTGTCCCTCCCTGAGGCGGTATCCCATCTTCTCTGCCCTGTCATCAAGCTCATATCTGACATTATGGGCTTCAAGTACATCACAGATTTCATGGGCATATGCCATAAGTTCCTCATCATCTGTCTTGATCGGTATAACTTTAACCTGTACCGGTGCAAGCCATGTAGGAAGATTTCCCTTGGTCTCTTCAAGAATATATGCCATAAATCTGTCAAGTGAGCCGAGAATTGCTCTGTGGAGGACAACCGGTGTCTTCTTCTCGCCATCTTTGTCAACATATGTGAGTTCAAATTTGGCCGGAAGGCAGAAATCAAGCTGGCATGTGGAAAGCGTATATTCGTTACCTACTGCCGGTTTAACATTGACATCAAGCTTCGGTCCGTAGAATGCTGCCTCGCCTATTTCTTCGGTATATTCTATTCCGAGGCTGTTCATAACCTCTCTGAGTGCATTCTCTGCCTTATCCCACATCTCATCATCATCATGATATTTGGTCTTGTTGGCCGGGTCTCTGAGTGAAAGCACACAGCGGTAATCCGTGATGCCAAAATCCTTATATGTGCTGAAAATAAGATCTACAACATTGGTAAACTCGTCCTTTATCTGTTCCGGTGTAACAAAAATATGTGCATCATTCTGGCAGAAGTGACGGCCTCTCTCGATTCCCTTAAGTGTTCCGCTGGCTTCAAATCTGAAATCATGCGCAATCTCTCCGATTCTTATAGGAAGATCTTTATATGAGTGCATTTTATTAGCATATATCATCATGTGATGCGGGCAGTTCATCGGTCTTAATACAAATGACTCGCCCTCAACTTCCATTGCCGGGAACATGTTTTCCTTGTAATGATCCCAATGTCCGGATGTCTTATAGAGATTGACTGTACCAACACAAGGTGTCATTACATGAAGATATCCGAGCTTACGCTCCTTGGCCTTAATATAATTTTCAAGTTCCTGCCATATTGTATAACCCTTTGGCAGAAACATCGGAAGTCCGCGTCCGACAAGGTCGTCCACCATAAAAAGATTCATATCCTTGCCGATCTTTCTGTGGTCTCTTTCCTTAGCTTCCTCAAGAAGCTGCAGATGTGCTTCGAGTTCCTCCGCTGTTGGGAAACATACTCCGTAAATTCTCTGAAGCATCTTATTGCTGCTGTCGCCCTTCCAATATGCGCCTGAATGTCTTACAAGCTTGAAATGACGGCAGAGTCTCGTATTGTCAACATGAGGTCCACGGCAGAGATCCGTGAAATCGCCCTGCTCATAACATGTAATGGTTCCGTCTTCGAGGTCAGAGATGAGATCAACCTTATATTCGTCATTGCCGAACATCTTGAGAGCCTCTTCCTTGGAAATCTCTTTGCGGACAATCTTGTCGCCTTTCTTGGCAAGTTTCTTCATTTCTTTCTCTATTGCCGCAACATCTTCATCCCTGATAACATCATCACCAAGATCCACATCATAATAGAAGCCTTCCGCAACTACAGGACCTACCCAGAACTTGGCATGCGGATAAAGATGTCTGATTGCCTGTGCCATAAGATGTGCACATGAATGGTTTAACATTTTTAACTGTTCGTCTTCTTTAAAATTAACCATTTTAATTATCTCCTTATTCTTCCTGATATTAAAAAACCCTTAAGTGCATATAAATACACTTAAGGGTGCTAAGCACGGTTCCACCTTAACTTTAACTCTTCGCTTATAACGCAGCTACACGGTGACGCTTCTGAATACAATCTTATGCGCACAGCTTGGGAGTGGTCTTCATGCAACATAACCATAAGCAAACTTCCACCATTCGTGCTCTCTCTGGATGGCATTATCACATTACTCTTTCCGTCAATGCTTTTCTAATATCAACGTTTATGTAGTTATTGTACCACGGTATTTTATTTTTAACAATAGTTTAATTGACTGCATATTAAATTTTTGCTATGATTTTATCAAAACATTAAGTGAGCTTTAATCATCCGGCTCTTCCTGAGCACAATTGCCGGGTAACTCATATAAGGAGGTTAATTATGTTTCAGTCATTGGAAAATAAGCATCCGCACTTCTATCAGGTATTCAGGGTATTTATCGTGATTACAGCTTCATTCCTCTACGCCTGGAATCTGCGTTGTTTTGCCAAAACGGCCGGTCTGTACCCGGGCGGCTTCTCCGGTGTATCATTACTTATACAGGCTGTCATTGAAGATTTCCTGCACATTACGATTCCGTTCTCGATATTTAACGTATTGCTTAATATCGTCCCGGCTTATATCGCATTCCGATATATCGGCCGCAAATTCACGATTTATTCGATTGTCGTCATAATCCTTTCGAGTATACTTGTCGACCTTCTTCCGGCATATGTGTTCACGACCGATATTCTCTTAATCAGCGTGTTCGGCGGACTCATAAACGGCCTTTCGATCAGCCTGTGCCTTAATGTCGGCACCACGACCGGAGGAACGGATTTTATAAGTATTTTTCTTTCTCACGAGAAAGGCATTGACGGGTGGAACTATATCCTTATCGGCAACATTGTGATACTTGCAATTGCCGGCATGTTATTCGGCTGGTCCATTGCATTATATTCCATAATTTACCAGTTCTGCAGCACGCAGGTAATCCAGTTTTTGTACAAAAGATATCAGAAAGCGACTCTTTTTATCATCTCTGATAAATCAGAGGAAATATATACTGCCATACGCGAGATGACCAATCATGACGCAACGCTTTTCAAAGGAATCGGTTGTTATGAAGAGAAAGAAAAAACTCTCATTTACTCCGTTATCAATTCCGAAGCAAAAAGAGAGCTTATTCCTTTAATACGTAAAATCGATTCACATGCCTTTATCAATATAATAAAGACAGAGGAACTCGACGGTCGTTTCCATGATATTCCGCACGATTAAATTTCCGGACTTCTTTATTCTGCAATTCTGGATTTGTTAAGGTATTTGATTCCCATAATCGTGCCCATCATCAATATGATTCCGATAACAAGCGATACGACCGGATTCTTGACAAATCCTGCAATTATATATGTCACGCATGATACTATTGCAACCACTATCGCATACGGCAACTGGGTGGATACATGGTTCATATGATTGCACTGCGCACCGGCAGAAGCCATTATTGTAGTATCTGATATCGGTGAACAATGATCTCCGCATACCGCACCTGCCATACATGCTGAAATCGCAATGATCATCATCGTGTGGTTGGTTGTTGAAAATGCATCTACAACTATCGGGATAAGTATTCCGAATGTTCCCCATGATGTTCCCGTAGCAAAAGCAAGGAACACTCCTATAATAAATACTATCGCAGGAAGCAGATTAAGCCACATTCCGGATACATTTCTTACAAGGTCCGCAACATATTCCTTAGCTCCGAGGCTGTCCGTCATCGACTTAAGCGTCCACGCAAATGTAAGTATAAGAATTGCCGGAACCATTGCTTTAAATCCGTCAGGAACACATTTACAACAATCTGTGAATTTTAATACTTTTCTTATGCTATAGAATATTATTATTATAATAAGCGCCGCAAAGCTTCCAAGCATAAGTCCGAGCGATGCATTGCTTCCCGAAAATGCGGATATAAAATCGACACCGCTAAAGAACCCTCCGGTATATATCATACCGATAACACAGCAGATTATAAGTACTGCAACGGGGAATACAAGATCGATAACCTTGCCTTTACCATGCACTTCATCATCATCTGCATCCGCATAAGGTCTGTCTTCTGTAGTATATATATCACCTTTAACCGCATTGGCTTCATGCTTTGCCATAGGTCCGAAATCCGTCTTGAGAATCGTCAATGCAAACATCGTTATTATGGTAAACAATGCATAATAATTATACGGTATGGCCTGTATAAAAATCCCGAATCCGTTCTCATCCTGCACAAATCCCGTAACTGCTGCCGCCCATGATGAAATCGGGGCGATTATGCACACCGGAGCCGCGGTCGCATCAATAAGATATGCTAATTTGGCTCTGGAGACATTATGTTTATCCGTAACCGGACGCATAACACTTCCTACCGTGAGACAGTTAAAATAATCATCAACAAAGATCAGTATGCCAAGAAAAATCGTAGCTATCTGTGCTCCGATTCTTGTCTTTATATGCTTTGAAGCCCACTGTCCGAACGCCGCCGAACCTCCGGCCTTATTCATCATGCATACTATGATTCCCAGTACCACAAGGAATATTATAATTCCTATATTGGACGCATTCTTAAGTACTCCTATAAGACCGTCCTTAAAAATGTGAAGCATTGATGTCTCGAAGCTGAAACCCGGCTGAAAAATATTACCGTAAAAAAGTCCTCCGATTACAATTCCGACAAAAAGTGAACTGTATACCTCCTTCGTAATCAATGCAAGAATAATCGCTACAAGCGGCGGCACAAGCGCCCAGAATGTAGCATACATACCTGGCAGATATCCTGCAACTTCTTCCATACCTTTTCTCCTTTGGCTTATTTAGATTAAAAATGCTATGACAGTAAGAACGTACTGCCATAGCACATAAATCTCTCTAATGTATAATACTATCTTCTCTTCTGAAGAAACTCAGGAATCTTGATTCCTTTCTCTTCAACATTGCTCTCTACAGGCTTTGGCTTATTAAGTCCCGGAATCTCTCTTGCAGGCTGTGAACTTGTCTTAGCGTAAGGAGACTCATATGTAGGAGCTGAAATAGGTCTTGCTGTTGTCTGCGGTTTAAAATTAAATCCTGCCATGGCACTTGCAGCACCTGCCGAATATCCGTCAAGACCTGTAGCGATAACTGTGATAGTCGCCTGATCCTGAACTGAATCATCATACATAGCACCGAAAATAATGTTGGCATTATCGCCTGCAAGTTCCTGAACATAGCTTGCAGCTTCATTGGCTTCCATAAGTCCTATATCACCGCTGATATTGATGATGACATGTGATGCACCTTCAATGGTCGTCTCAAGAAGCGGACTCGCAACGGCAATCTTAACTGCCTCAATAGCCTTATCATCTCCGTTAGCTGTACCGATACCGATATGTGCTACGCCCTTGTCCTTCATAACTGTCTGGACATCGGCAAAATCGAGGTTAATAAGTCCCGGTACATTGATAAGATCTGTAATTCCCTGTACTGCCTGCTGAAGGACTTCATCCGCCTTCTTAAGTGCATCAGGCATCGTAGTCCTGCGGTCAACAATCTCAAGCAGTTTATCGTTAGGAATAACAATAAGTGTATCGACACTGTCCTTAAGCTTCTCAATACCTGTTATGGCATTAGTCATTCTCGTCTTAGCTTCAAACTTAAACGGTTTCGTAACAACGCCCACCGTGAGAATACCCATATCCTTGGCAATCTTGGCAACAACCGGTGCCGCACCTGTACCGGTACCGCCGCCCATTCCGCATGTTACAAATACCATATCTGCGCCCTTGATAGCCTGTGTAAGCTCATCAGCGCTCTCTTCTGCTGCTTTCTCACCAACTTCAGGCTTAGCGCCGGCGCCAAGTCCCTTGGTAAGCTTCTCGCCTATCTGTATAGCCGTAGGTGCCTTACAAAGTGTAAGAGCCTGTCTATCGGTATTAATTCCGATAAACTCCACGCCTCCGATGTTCTCATCAATCATTCTGTTAACTGCATTATTGCCGGCTCCACCTACACCTACTACTATTATCTTAGCAGATGCTTCCGACTCATTAGTCTTGATTTCTAGCAAAACCTTGTCCTCCTTAAACCAACCATGTCATCGGAGATATACTCCGTAATTCCTTCATCTATATTAAAAAGGTCTGACTCCATAGTTACTCAGTTATAATCGCATAAGAATATAATATTATTTTTTCGTAGAAATATCAACCTCTATTTTGAGTTTTTTAAAATAAATTTTACGAAAAATCACTCCGTCTGTTTGAGTATTATATTCTGACTGTTTCCGTCATATTTTTCCAGATGAAGCACCCCTTTAAGGTCCTTGATGCTGTCAGCCATACAGCTGAGTTCGTATATCTTATCCGGCATAAGATTATCGTTATTTCCCAGAAGGGCTTTGACGCCTCCCATATCAACCGATAATGTACCGTCCTGTTCAATATTGAGTGCGTCAATTGTCAGATTATATTGGGAAATATATTGTTTGACATCACTTATTGTTCCGAAAATAGCCGGATCTTCAACGTCAAGTTTATCATTAATTACAATAGTTTTAAACTTAAGGCCGGTTATCTTAGGCACATCCTCAAATACATCGGGTGAGCTGTCAACCACCACTCCGTCCTTGTCAAAATACATATTTGTTCCCTTGTATTCAACATATCCGACAAGACTTTTGTCATATACCGTGATATTAATTGTGTCCGGCCATTTGACCGATATGTCAGTCTTGGCTATAAAAGGTATATCCGGCTTTCCGGCTTTCTTATTGGTATGAGAAAACAGTATTGTATTATCTGCATTACGATCTGCAAAAATATATTTATATAATTCGTCATACGAATATCTGTCGCTTCCTGTTATATTTATTTCCTTTACTTTAAATACATATCTTGCCGCGGCAAATACAGCAGCCGCTATCACCGCAATTATAATAAATACTACGATTGCAATTCTAAGTCCTCTGTGTGTTCTTCTCCGGGTATCCATTTTATATCTGCTCCTAACTGTTCCAAATCTCTCTGTATATCCTCATATCCACGGCATATATAGCTGCATCCGTCCACTATCGTGCAGTCCGCTCCCAGCGCCGCAATAACCAGTGCGGCACCGCACCGTAAATCCGTAGCGCACACTCTTGCTCCTTTCAATGCCGGTCTTCCGCATACCCTCGCGTGTCCGCCCGACACCGAAATAACAGCGCCCATTCTCACCAGTTCTCCGGCCGCGTTATAGCGGTTCTCAAATACATTATCGTATATATCACAGCAACCTCCGGAGTATGCCAGCACGCTCATTATCTGCGCCTGCATATCGGTCGGAAATTCCGGATACGGTCCCGTGACAACCGATGTGACTGCCCTGCGTCTTCCGTCCGCCATGACTATTATCTCATTACTTTTTTTATCTGTAAATAGATGACATCCCATTTTTTGCAAAATATCACTGACCGCGGTCAGCCTTTCAGGTTCAATTCCCCTCAGGCATATATTGCCGCCGGCTATGGCGCAGCCTGCCATATATGTCCCGGCTGCTATGCGGTCTCCGGGAACCCTGTAACGGCATCCGTGCAATGTTGCTTTTCCGTTAATAATAATCGTTCCGGTTCCTGCACCGTCTATGTCCGCTCCCATCATTTTAAGACAGTCGCATAAGTCAACAATTTCCGGTTCTTTTGCGCAATTGGTAAGACAGGTTTTTCCTTCGGCACGCACCGCTGCCAGAATTATGTTCTCAAGCGCTCCCACACTCGGATACGGAAATTCATAACTTCCGCCTTTAAGTTTCCTGCAGTAACCTATTATGTATCCACCGGCTTCCTCTACCACCGCTCCGAGTGAGCGCAGCCCGTCAATATGATAGTTAAGCGGCCGGCTTCCGATGTTACATCCTCCCGGGTATGGCATGACAAAACTCCCACATACCGCGAGAAACACGCCCATAAAAAGCGAAGAGGCCCTGAATCTTGCACAGTATTCTTCGTCAGGGGCAGATTTAAGCATGCCGGAACGTACCGTTACGATATCATTTTCAATGTCACATTCCGCGCCCGCCGCCTGCATTACTTTCTGCATGTGATAAACATCCGTAATTGCCGGACAGTTTTCTATGATTACTTTATCTTCCGTAAGAAGTGCCGCTGCCATAACGGGCAGTACCGAGTTCTTGCTTCCCTGAACATTAATCATGCCCCTAAGTCTTCTGTGTCCGGATATCATAAGGCTCCTCATAAAAAATCCCCGCATATAATGAATGTTTACATACCATTATATGCAGGGATTTCAGTTATGTTACCTCGCATGAGCCCTCTGCCGCAGCCTTCCGGCCTGTTGTGAGACGGTCACCGGAACCTGTATCTGCCTTGATACATTCAGGACTATTCCCATCTCTGCCAGCAAGAAAAGCACCGATGTACCTCCGTAACTGATAAACGGCAGTGTAACGCCCGTATTGGGAATAACATTGGTTACAACCGCTATATTAAGTATCACCTGAAGCGATATATGTGCCATAACCCCGACCACAAGCATTGATCCGAACAGATCCGGTGCGTTGTTGGCAATTACCATGAATCTCCATATAAGCAGGATAAAAAGTATTATCAGACATATTCCGCCAAACAGACCGAGTTCCTCGCATATAACGGAGAATACCATATCATTCTGGGCCTCCGGAATAAATCCGAGTTTCTGCATGCTCTGACCCAGGCCTTTTCCGAAAAATCCGCCGGAACCGAGTGCATACAATGCCTGCAATGTCTGGAATCCTGTATCTGATGCGTATTTTTCCGGGTCCCGCCATGCAAGCAGACGTTTAAAACGGAAATGGCTCGCTGAATCCACATTGTTAAAAAACCATATCAGGAATGCCACCACCGCAACCGCCCCCAGCACAGTTGCTATAATTAACCATGCAGGTTTGGAATTACCGATCATAAGCATTATGTATGCAATACCCATAAGTATTATCGCCGTACTTAAGTTGTTGGTCACAATTCCGGTAATTCCGGCTGCCGCAACCGCAAGTATACAATATACAATATTGTTTTTCAGCTTCTTCATATGGCTTCCGCTGTAACTTATAAAAGCCGCAAGCACAATTATAAGTCCGACCTTAACAACCTCAGCCGGCTGTAATGACAGCGGACCTAATCTCAGCCATCTGCGCGCACCTTTTACAGTGTGTCCGAATGGTGAAAGGACAAGCAATACGCAAAAAATCGATGCGACATATATGAACCATTTGATTTTATACCAGAAATGGTAATTTATAAAAATTGCCGCAACAAAAACCACCATTCCTATTGCAGTTGACAAAAGCTGCCTTTTAAGGAAATACGCAGCGTCACCGTAATCTTCCATTGCGCTGTAGGAACTGGTACTGTAAAGCATTACCAGTCCGAATGCAATAAGAAACATTACTATTATAAGCAGACTGAAATCGAAAAATTTACCCTTCGGTGTCAGGTTTCTGTTATTTCCATTATGCATATTTTGTGATGTATCTGCCATTGCATATCTCCCTTATGATCAATCTAAAATCTGTTTACATATTCCTTGAAAAGCCTGCCACGTTCTTCATAACTCTTAAACATATCCCAGCTTGCACATGCCGGCGAAAGCAGTACAACATCACCGGAAACGGCATTGTCATGGCATATCTGAACCGCATTTTCAAGGCTGTCCGTATTGATGATATTGTCAAATCCATGTGCGCGTGCGGTTTTCTCAATCTGAGGGGCTGTCGTTCCTATAAGAACCATGAGTTTGACTTTGCCGCCAAACGCATCGATAAATCCATCGAATTCAGAATGTTTATCATATCCTCCGGCAATTATCAGCGTAGGTTTTGTCATCGCCTCAAGTGCTTTGATTGATGAGTCCGGATTGGTTCCCTTTGAATCGTTGTAATATGTTACTCCATCAAGTTCCCTGACAAATTCGATCCTGTGTTCAACTCCTTTAAATGCTTTAAGAACCCTTACGATAATATCAAGCGGTACCCCTGCCTTGACTGTCATCGCAACCGCGGCCATGACGTTTTCGTAATTATGATTACCAAATATAAATAAATCTTTTACATCGATAACATCCTGCGTTCTGCCGTCAAAAGTGCATTTTATCATATTATTGTCAAGATAAACACCCTCTTTAAGAATAGTTTTCCTTGAGAAAAATACGGTATTGTTTATTGTATTTCCAAATTCACGAAGCACTTCATCATCATAATTAAGGACACAGAAATCATCGTCTTTCTGATTACGCGTAATAGACTCCTTGACCGATATATAATTTTCCATTGTATAATGTCTGTTAAGATGATCCGGAGTGATGTTTAATATTGCACTTCCGGCAGGTCTGAAATCATGGATTGTCTCGAGCTGGAAGCTGCTGATTTCAGCAACGGTAATGCTGTCCTTAGAAGTCTTAAGAACCTCTCCGGTATACGATGTACCGATATTACCGACAACAAAAGTTTTCGGGTTCCATTCCTTCATGATCTCACCTATAAGTGTTGTGGTTGTTGTCTTTCCGTTAGTTCCCGTTATGGCATACACTCTGCCCTGTTCAAAGTTATATGCAAGCTCGATTTCACCCCATACGGTTACTCCTGCATCTTTAAAAGCAAGGACAATCGGGCTGTCAATCGGTACTCCGGGACTTATTACAAGCAGTTCGGTATCATTAATTATACTTTGCGGCATTTCTCCGAGAATTATCCTGACTTCACAGTCTTTCGGAAGCTTTGCTCTCACATCGCTTTCCGCAAGTTTCCCATTGCCGTCATATAAAGTAATAATTGCTCCGGTCTGTGCCAGAAGCTTAACTGCACCGATTCCGCTTACACCGGTTCCTACAACAACTATCTTCTTACCATCTACATTCATCATCACTTTGTTCCTTTCTCACTTTGTTCTATCCCAAGATATGGGAGTATATTTTCAAAAACTTCTCTGACTACCGGTGCTGCGATTGTTCCTCCGTAGTAAATTCCCTGCGGTTCATCAATGATGCACATTGCCATGACCTGCGGGTTCTCGGCAGGCGCAAATCCGATAAAAGAAGCTATGTATTTGTGTTCACTTCTCGGCAGTTTCTGTGATGTGGCAGTCTTGCCTCCTATCGAATAACCTTCAATATAGCACTTACCTCCGCCGCCTTCGGATACAACGGATTTAAGCAGCATCTTCACGGTATTGCTTACTTCCGGCGTTATCACGCCGGATACGCTTTCATATTCCAGAGTATTAATATTGCCCTGCGAATCTATTGTCCTGACACCGAAATGAGGAGTAATCAGTGTTCCTCCGTTAATCACGCAGCTTATTGCCCGCATCAGCTGAAGCGGCGTTATCTGGAATGACTGTCCGAATGACATCGTGGCCAGTTCCAGCTCTTTGATATTCTCTTTCTTATGCATGATTGTTGAGGCCTCGCCCGGAAGGTCAACTCCGGTAACAGACATAAGTCCCAACCGGTCCATATAAGTGAGGAAATTATCAACGCCCGTTCTCAAGCCCCAAGTTATGAATGCCGGGTTACACGAATTCATAAGTGTCTCGGCAAACGTCTGTGTACCGTGTCCCGTTGTTTTATGGCATCGTATGGTTCTCGAACCGACAACGGTACTTCCTCCGCAGCAATAAGTATCCGATAACCTCACCGCCCCGCATGAAAGTCCGGCAGTTGCCGTTATGACTTTGAATGTAGATCCGGGTTCGTAGGTATCATTAATTACTCCGTTACGCCACATGGCATTAAGGAGGTCCATTTTTTCCTTCTCATCCGATACCGAAACATCATAATTGAGTATGTACGGATCATTTAGATTATATTCCGGATAGTTAACCATTGCAAGCAATTCTCCGGTCTGCGGATTCATAACTATAATGCTGACGCTTTTAGCCTGTTTGGCCTCATATGTTTTCATGGCGGCCTGCATGCAGTATGACTGTATGCTGTAATCAAGGCTTATATATAAATCGTCGCCGGGTATCGGTTCTTTTCTCTTCTCTTCATATTCATCCAGCTCAATCCCCGCCGCATCCGCAGGCGTGAGTATCTCTCCGTTTACACCGGCAAGTACACTATCGTATTTTACTTCGAGTCCGACAATTCCCTGATTATCCGCTCCTGTAAAACCCATGACTTTGGATGCAAGTTCATTGTACGGATAAGTCCTTTTACTGTCCTCATCCACTTTTACTCCGGGGATATTATATTCACGGATCCTGTCCCCTGTTTCCTTGGAAACATTTGACTTAATCCTCTCCATCGAACTTATTTTCTCAACATAAGAGCGGACTTTGTCTTCGCTCATATCCAGTTCCCGGCTTAATGTGTCTATAACATATTCTTCATCCTCTATCTGTGAATGGATAACCGATACAGTACAAACTGTTTTATTATCGGCCATTACCGTTCCGTCAGCTGTGATTATGCGCCCGCGCGGTGCTTTAACCGCCCTTTCTCTCTCATGGAGCATTGTTGCTGCTGCATTAAGTTCATCTGAGCAAAAAACAGCAACATAAGTAAGCCTTACAGTCAAAAGAACCAGTAATGACATTGCAATAACTGCATATATTTTTATTCCGGTGCGGTGTTTTTTATTTGTTTTCATATCTCTGCCCGGCTGTGGTATTTATTTACAGTTTATTACGCAAAAGACTTTTCTATTCGTTTATTCTTGCTGTTTAGCTGCCGGCGTCTCATCATGTCCGGGTGTTTCTGCCGGTGTCTCGTCCTGTCCGGATGTATCTGCCGGTGTCTCGTCTTCATTATCAGGCTTGTCTGCTGTATCATTATCATCATCCGGCTGTGCATCTGACTTTGAAGGTGTCTGTGCCGGATTGGATGCAGGATTGGCATTAATCTCAGGCTTAACTACTTTCTTATCGAGTTTGTCGGCATCAAGATAAATATCCGCATCATAATCAGCATTATCAGGCTGTATTCCCATATAAGGCAGGAGTTTCTCCATGATAGCTCTTGCAAGTATCTGGGCTGACCACGAGGTATTATATTCTTCGCAGTCCGGTGTATCAATTACTACATATACAAGTACTTCAGGGTTCTCCGCAGGTGCAAATCCCATAAATGATATTACATATTCCGTCTTATCACGTCCGGCCTTCTCTGCCGTACCTGTTTTACCGCCGATTGAATACCCGTCCATATGGACATATCCGCCTGTTCCGTAATCTACAACGGCTCTCATCATCTCTCTCATCGTATGAGATGTATCGGAAGAAACTGTCTGTGTAACAAGTGTAGGGTTAATCGTCTTAACCGGTTCTCCTGATTCGGAAAGTATCTGTTTAACCACGTGTGGCTGGTAATAATATCCGCCGTTGATAAGTGAGGCAAATGTAGCCACCATCTGTGTCATCGTTACATTCAGGTTCTGTCCGAATGAGTTTGTCGCGAGATCGACATCCATCATTGTGGATTCCTCTATAAGAAGTCCGTTTTCTTCTCCCGGAAGGTCAATTCCTGTCTTGGAACCGAATTTGTAATCATCCAGATAACGGCAGAATGTCTTGGCTCCAAGCATCATACTTATCTGCATGAGAGCATCGTTACATGACTCCGTAAGCGCTCCGCTAAGTGTTATATCCCCATGTCCGTCTCCGCCATGGCAGAGGATCGTCGATGAATTATATACTCCTTTACCGTCGCATGTATATACATCTTTCAGGTCTGCTTTTTTCTCGTCAAGCGCCTCTGCAATTGTAAATGCCTTAAATACTGAACCCGGCTCATATATTGATGAAACACAGTAATTGGACCATACTTTATAAAGTGCGTCCTTAAATTCGTCATCAGTGAAAGCCTCAAGTTCTTCCGCAGAATATATTGATGTCAGATCTCTCGGATTATTAAGATCAAAGACCGGATAATCCGCCATGCCTAGTATTTCCATGGTATTCGGATCCGCAACGATTACCGAAGTACTCTTGGAACCGTATTCGTCGTTAAAATCCTTGATTGCCTGTTCTATGATGTTCTGTATCGTATAATCTATTGTCGATACGACAGCATTGCCGTTTATGGCATTGCGCCTGTTAGCTTCATAGCTGCTGTCATTAATGTATCCGTAAATTCTTCCGTCCGTTCCTGACAATTCATCATTATAGTTATTCTCTATCCCAAGCTCGCCGCCGTTGGCATTGCTTGCAAATCCCATAAGATCGCATGCAAAACTGCTGTATGGATATATTCTCTTATACTCATCTTCAAACCAGACACCTTTTATAAGTGAGTTTTTCTCATTCATCTTATTGGTAAATTCTTCGATGTCCTTATCTGTCAGCTCGCTTAACATACGCTTGTAACTGTCTATTTTGTCCCCGGATTCCTTACGTTTCGCATTATCATCGATATAATCGTTAAGTTCTTTCTCATCCAGGTCAAAGTATTGCAACAAAGCTTCTACCGTCGGCTCCCTGTATGTAGCATCCGATAAAAGCACCTTCGCATCTATTATTAAATTATATACCTTGGAACTGTATGCGATGACCGTACCGTTTCTGTCTGTGATATCGCCTCTTCTGGCTGGTATGGTACGGCTGCTGTAATTGAAATTATCGTAGACCGCCTTGGAATATTCATATCCCTTGCTGGCATTTATCCTGATTATTACCACCGATAATACAATAAGTAAAGTCATGACAATCATAAAGATAATTAAAAGCTTCTTCTGCATAAGTATTGTGAATTTGATGCTTTTACGTCTTCTTACTGCCATGACTTCTCCTTAAATTATCGTTCGGGTATGTCTTTAAACTGCATTACATACTCGCTTTCGCCACTCTTATAATTAATGATCTGATCCTCAGAAGCATATACCATTCCGAGTTCTTCAACTGCTACATTATAAATATACTCATAGTCGATTGAAGTGTCAATTGAAAGTTCCTTCTGATCGTTCTCGATCTTAAGATCCTCAAGCTGGGCCTGAAGAGTTGAAATCTTACCGGCATTGGTGCTCTTAGCGTTAATCAGCGATACATAATTGGTGCATGTAAAAAGCATTACTCCGATAGCTGCCGCGATCAAAAGTGTGAAAACTCCTCCGACTCTTGTAGCTCTCGCCCTGTTTTCCTCTATTCTGCGGTCCTGCGCCTGTCTTTGTCTCTCCTGTGACACATTCCCGTTCTTTCTTCTCGGAACTCTTACCGGCACGTCCGCCCTCCGCTGTGGTGCCTCGCTTCCGTACATATATTCTGTATTATATCTGTTATCTGCCATAATATGCCTCCCGTTTTATTTCCACATCTATAATCTTCTCTCAAATATCCTTAATTTCGAGCTCTTGGCTCTTTTATTTTCTTCAAGTTCTTCTTCCGACGGTACTATCGGCTTTCTTGTAACGATAACGCCCTTTGGCTTATTGCCGCATACACACACCGGAAATTCCGGCGGACATGTACATGTATTGACGTTATCCCTGAACTTGTTCTTTACTATTCTGTCTTCCAGCGAATGGAATGTTATTATACAAAGCCTTCCGCCGTCATTTAAAAGTTCTATCATCTCATCAATAGAATTCTCAAGAACTTCAAGTTCCTTATTAAGTTCAATTCTTAATGCCTGAAATGTTCTCTTGGCCGGGTGTCCGCCCGTCGCCCTGAATTTCATCGGTATAGCTGCCTTTATTATCTCAACCAGCTGACCGGTGGTATGTATTCTCTCATTCTGTCTGGCCTGTACAATATGCTTGGCAATGTTCTTGGCAAACTTGTCCTCTCCGTAATCCCTGATTACTCTGAACAATTCCATCTCGCTATAATCATTAACGATATCTTCGGCTGTCATTGGATTACGTCTGTCCATTCTCATATCAAGCGGTGCATCTTCATCATTATATGTGAAACCGCGTTCCGCGGCATCCAGCTGATAAGACGATACTCCGATATCAAGAAGTATTCCGTCAACCTTCGTCACACCGATATTGGCCAGCGCATTTTTCATATTGCAATAGTTGTCTCTTATGATAGTTACTCTGTCAGCAAACGGTTCGAGTCTCTTCTTCGCAGCAGCGATGGCATCTTCATCCTGATCAATTCCGATGAGCCGTCCGCCCTGTGTAAGTCTCTCACATATATGATATGAATGTCCGGCACCGCCTAAGGTTCCGTCCACATATATGCCGTCAGGCTTAATGTTCAGCCCTTCTATCGTTTCATTAAGCAAAACCGATTTGTGTACAAATTCCATTCAAAACCTCCGGTTTAAATAGAGAATCCCAGATTCTCCATATTAGCTGCAACTTCATCCATATTGCCTTCATACTCGGCATTGGATTCATCAAAGCGTTCCTTGCTCCAAATCTCTATTTTGCTTGCAGAGCCAACCAACACCACGTCTTTCTCAAGTCCGGCAAATTCTCTTAACACTGCCGGCAGAAGTATTCTTCCCTGCTTATCAAGCTCACATTCCGCTGCTCCCGCAAGAAAAAATCTGGTGAACTGTCTGGTGTTCTTATTGGTAATAGGGAGAGTGCCCAGCCTTTCTTCAAAGGCTGCCCAGTCATCATTGGCGTATCCGTAAAGGCATCCGTCAAGTCCCTTGGTGACCACGAAAGAAGTTCCGAGTTTCTCACGAAACTTAGCAGGTATGATAACACGTCCTTTGGCGTCAATTGTATGGTTGTACTGACCCATGAACATTGCCATCACCCCTTTCCTTCAGGAATCTTATGGTTGAAACTCACCACTTCGTTCCACAATCTTTCACTAAGCCACACTTTTCACCACTTTTAATGCCATTTTAGCCCATTTTTACATAAATATCAAGAGTATATTTAAAGATTTTGATAATTTCTTTGCATCAAAAAAAAGCCACAGAAAAACTTTTTTGTTTTCCTGTGACTTTTGTTCAAAAATCATGATTATGTGGGGGAAAATCCCATTTTTTAACGGTATTCCACTGCATCAAATGACAATCTGCCTTCTTTCACCGTCACTTTCACATTATGCTGTCCTTTTTCAAGGTTATATACGGCGTACGCTGCAGTTCTGTCTCCGGAACCGCTGCATGTATATTCCTGTGTCGCGTCATCGGTTTCTATTTCAAGAACTACATCCTTCTGTGCCGCTATTATTGCAAATGAGGTACCTTCAAATTCAAATTCGAAGCTGTCTCCTTCTTCTCCGACAGACACGGTTCTGTTATAGTTTTTAAAACTCGATATAGTAGAGAAATACCATCCGTTGCCGCCTTCTTCCGTGCTTCCGGCAGAAACCTTAATTGCGGCATCCATATCGTCAACTCTTGTTACATAATAATCTTCGCTGTCAGTGGTTATTTTCAGATTATCAAAACAGTTATTGTAATAGCTGCTGAGAAGCGATACTCTTCCCGAATTGACCACATTATCGGTATCTTCATATTCAAGCACTTTGACATTATCAACATACGCCTTTATGACATTATCATAGATTTCAAGTTTAAGATTATGCCATTTCTTAACGTCAAATCCGTCAATCTGAACCGAATCCAGCTTAACTGATGCTTTATTAAGCATCACTTCTCCTGTTTCCGTCAGTTTAAGTGCATATCCGCTGTAATCGTTTGCAGCAAGATTATACCTTCCTCCGATTCCTGCGTAGTTTGTTTTTGAATCATCGCTCTTTTTCCCGTCCAGAAGAACATCGGCAGTTACTGTGTAATTCTGCCATCTGTCATCAAGCAGTGTCGTCACCGGATCTGACGAGCTTCCCCACTCAGCCGGTTTGTTATCATATGTTACCATCTGCATAAGGACATTATTTCCTTCAAGAGAACTTACCTCAAATGCGCCTGCCTGATCCGTTGTATACCTTGGTGCCATTCCTCTCTTTGAAAGATAATCCTCATCATATGTCTGATATTCAAAATCGTCTTCATAAGGAAGCTCAAACAGTGCATAATTCTGGCTGCGGTCGGTATATTCTTTCTCGTCCGGTTTCATTGTCGATATTGTCACCATGGAATACGGCTTTACCGATATTGAAAAAGTATACTCTCCGTCTTTTTCTTTTGGCTGCACATAGCCCTTATATTTTAAGAAGCCATCGTAATAGTTCCCTGTTCCGTCGTATTCATCAGCACTTTCATACACATTAACCGGGGATGTTTCCTTGCCGGTGTTTTTAATAACAAAATCGTATCCGAGGGTTTTATCTGAATTATTAACGATTACGGTTGAATAATCTCCTGTTTCAGGGTCTTTACATGTAATATAGTTAAATGTCGAATCTACAATTGCATGACCATCTCCACCGGCTTTGCCGTCTCCGTAGCAGGCATTTTCAATAAACTGCCATCCCGGCATTATGAATCTTGAAAAATGAAGTGTCATATAATAGCCTGCATCAAGTGAGTACGCACCACTCCATGGTTCGTTGGCTGTAATAAGCTGCTTTGGAAAATATGTTGCGCCACTGTAATACGAACTGATAAGCGGCTGGAACTCATACATTGTCATTCCCTCAGTCATGGCCTGTGTTATTCTCGATGCGATGTCAAGCGTGCCGTTTAATCCGCTTAATCCGCTCGCATTTTCTTCTCTGTTGCGGACCAGTTGTTCTGCCTTCATAGGTGACGAACCTTCCGAGAACCATACTTTCTTGCCGTTTTCTTTCTGTACTGTCTTGGTTGCATCACTTGTAAAAGATGTGTAATGCGATGTAACAACATCCACAACCTCCATAAGCTTATCATCCTCAAGCATTGATTTTGATATGCCCCATGTTCCTACACCTTCTCCGGCAACTACCCGGATTGAACCGTAATCATATCTTTCATCTGTCTCATTTTCCAATGCATTTGCAACATATTTAATGAAATCCGGCTCGATATTACGCTCGTTTTGTCCGACTGTCAGATATGATATCTTACATCCATATGTATCATAGAATGCTTCTATTGTCTCCTTATACCACTCATATCTGGCTTCGTACTTACCTTCGTCCGTATCCGGTTCATCCACCCATGCAGGCATTCCCCAGTACAACATATCTATCTTCAGGTCAGGATTAATGCTGAGAGCATCAGCTGCAATACTGTAAGCAGCACCTCTGGTAACATCTGCTTTTTCATCTGCGCTTCTTTTTACTGCCGGTTCCGTTCCCGAAGATGAATCGACATCAGCTCCCATCTCAAGCTTATAAAGTGAAATATTCAATCCGTCACTGCCAAATACATAATTAAGTATTTCCCAGTACGCATCCGGATTTTCCTCCTTATAATCCAGAAGAAGTCTTGATGAATTGTTGGCGGATATATATCCAAAGCCTTCATAAAGCATGTTTTCATCTGTAATTGCCGCGCTGCCGTCAATAACAATCTCACGTGTCTGGTCGTTTTTGCTATCAAATATCATTTCCGGTTACCCAAATCCAGTCTTGAGCAGGCGCATCCGTATAACCCGCTGATAAAACTTTAACTTTAGTTTCTGTTGTCTCATCAAATCCCGGAAATACAATCTGGAGTGATCCTATTGAATCAAGCGTTCCGCCAAGTGCCTTCTGTGCATCAAATACCATTCTGTATTTGCCGTCTTCTTTAATCGTAAGCTTGTCAGCAGGTGATGATTCATCCCATAATGACACGGTGTCTTCACCGCTCACAAGTTCATAGCACCAATGAAGTTCAGATTCGTCAATATCCATGCCGCTCACTTCAAAATCAACCACTACTCCTGTAGTTCCCGCAGGTACTGAGTCGCTGTTATACATTGACAATTCCGGGTCATACACTGTGGAAATCTTAAGCCATGCTTTATATGTATCTCCGCTTTTTTCTGCAATTTCCGAAAGATTAACCTCCAACGGATTGCCCTGTTCTGACATTGACTTTAATTCCTGTTCTGCCTCAGTTGTCACCTCCTGCTCAGCTTTCGTCACCGCTTCTGTCACTGCTTCTGTAGTCTTGGTGCTGTCTGCCTTATTTGAACATGCAACTGCCATAATCGCCATCGAAACCACCACTACACCGCCAATAATTTTCTTATACATTACTAAAATCTCCTTTTATTTTTTTATTTATTTAAATGATAAACAATATTGCGCCGACTAACAATGAATGATATTATCATAATTGAACAATTTGAACATTCGAGGTGTTAATATGTGGTATTATTCTTATTTTCCAACCGAACCGAATGCTGAACTTCCGATGTATCTGTACAGTATAGGCATGCACGATACCCAGCCGCTCCTTGTAAGACCTGAGGGCCACAGACATGACCAGTTTTTCTATAACACAACCGGAAGCGGCACAATACTGATATACGGTCAAAAATACAATATTCCGGAGAAAAGCAGTTTCTTTATTCCTGCCCATGTTCCGCATGAATACTATCCCAATACTGACATCTGGGATATCCGCTGGTTTGTTCCGTGCGGAAAAGGTCTTAGGGCACTTTACAAACATATTAATCTGAAATTTGGCATTTATCCGCTTTCTGATGCCAGAAATCTGGACAGTCTCCTTAACAGGATGCGCAGCGAACTTATGTATAATGATATTAACGGAAATCTTTTTGCATCTGCGCACATTAATGAATTTATATTGGAATTTGCCGTACAATCCGGCCTTTTACATAGAGAAATCTCATACCCGGAACAAAATATGAATCCATATTCACGTCATATGAGAATTATAAAAGATTATATTGACAGCCATTATATGCAGCCAATTTCAATGGATGAGCTGTGTGCTTTAGAAGGACTTACCCCGCAGCATATATGCCGTATTTTCAAACAATGCGTCAGGATGCGTCCGTCAGAGTACATTCTCAATGTCCGCATAAGCCATGCTAAAGAAATGCTTTTGCACACTTCTCACAGCATAAGCGAAATTGCATACTGGTGCGGATTCGAAAATAATAATTATTTCTGGAAAAAATTCCGTGATATTACAGGTTATGCGCCCGGAGAGTACAGAAAACTCTCGAGCGCACAGAATTATTGATTATTTAAGTGTTTTTATTTTGGTCTTATTGATTTTCATCATAAAAATTACTGCTATAACACATGAGAGAACTTCCGCTATAATAAATGTTGTCCACACAAGCCATATCATGCCGCTGTCGGCGGCTGCCACAAATGAAAATCCCCATGCTACAGGCAGTACAAAAAGTGTCTGTCTGCATATTGATATTACAAGTGACTGCAGTCCAGAATCAAGCGCCTGGAATACTCCCTGGAACGCCAAATTGGCACCTGCAAAGACAAAACTTATTGATATCACACGCATCGCCGCTATGTACATTTTTTCAGTGACACCTGAAAGCCCGAACACATGGGCAAGCGGATTTGCCACAGCTTCTATTATCAATGTTCCGATAAGCATGATACCAAGTGTGTATATCATTCCGTATTTTACGCCATCAGATACCCTCTTATGGCTTCCCATTCCATGGTTGTACGACACAATAGGTGTTACCGCATCCCTGAGACCAAATGCGGCAAATAATATAAACTGCTGGATTTTGTAATATAATCCATATGCTGTTACAGCGTTCTCTCCTACTCTCTTGAGTATGATATTCATTCCGTAAGTCATGATTGACATAAGGGCCTGAGCTATTATTGCCGGAAGGCCTATGCTGTAAATTTCTTTAATTATTCCGCCATCAGGTTTTATATATATATATTTATTTGAAATTTCAGAATTGAACTTCAGGTGGAAAACAAGTCCGCATACGCAGGATACAATCTGTCCTATTACCGTTGCCCACGCAGCACCTGCAACACCGAGCTTTGGCATGCCGCATAATCCGTATATAAGAATCGGGTCAAGTATAATATTGGTCACAGCACCCGCTACCTGCGCAATGGTTGACAAATGGGACCTTCCGGTTGCCTGGAGCATTTTCTCAAAGAACGAGAAAAATACTATTCCGGGGGACACAATACAACATATTTTTAAATATTTCACGGCCATATCATGCACAATCGTTGTATCAGTCTGAGTGTTTATATATGCTTCTACCCCAAACACGCCAAAAAGTGCAAACAATATATAGATTACTATTCCCAGAAAATAAGCGTTTCCGACTATTTTGTCCGCTTTTTCTTTATCTCCCTGGCCAAGGCTCTTTGACAGCAGTGCATTCACTCCAACACCCGAACCTATTCCGATAGCGACCATTAACATCTGTACGGGAAAAGCAAGCGTAAGTGCATTGAGTGCTGTCTCCCCGTTCTCTTTCATATTTGACACAAAAGCACTGTCAACTATATTGTACAATGCCTGCAGCATCATGGAAATTATCATAGGTATTCCCATGACAAGCATAAGTTTTTTTACCGGCATTACAGCCATTTTACTTTCACTGTTTTGTTTTTTCATATTTCCTCCATACAAAAAAAGCGCAAATCCAACAATCTGGATTTACGCTTTATAATACGGCAAAGCCGCTGTTATTCCGCCACTCGACGTCAATTATTCTATCAAATAGATTCTTAAAAAGTCAAGAGCAAAAATTACTCTTCACTGTCGTCAGAACCTTCATCTTCTTCCGGCTCTTCTACAACTGTATCTTCTTCGGTGCTATCCTGTGCAGATGTCTCTTCCATATCGTCATCAATGTCAGAACTTACTTCCTCCATCGCTTCCTCTTCTGCCTGTTCCTCTTCCTCGGCTTCATCGTCTATATCCACAGCCGATTTCTTAGACTTCTTAACAGGTATCGGATCAAGCTGTGACGGCTTACCCTTAAGTCTCATTCTCATAACAATCACAATTGCCAGTGCTGCCACAAAAAGCACTGCCGAGAGAATCTGTGATACCGCTACACTGCCTATCTTAAGCTGGTCAGTTCTGAATCCTTCAACTATGAAACGGATAACACCATATCCCATAAGATATCTGCAGAATGTTTCTCCGTAGAACTTCTTCTTATCCCTGAAAATGAGCAGAAGAATGAGTAATACAAGGTTAAGTACGCTCTCATAAAGGAATGTAGGCTGAACCTGTACATATTCCACTCCGTTGATCATAACCTTCATGGCATCCGTAACATCAACATTCGTGCCTATATCCGCAACAGGAATCTGCATTGCAAAAAGGCTGTCTGTGTATGAGCCGAAGGCCTCTCTGTTAAAGAAATTGCCCCATCTTCCTATAATCTGTCCTGTAATAAGTCCGAGCACCGCCGTGTCTGTAAACTTAAAGAACTTCATCTTCTTAACCTTACAGAATATCACAGCCACGACCACTGCTCCGATTATTCCGCCATAGATAGCGAGTCCGCCGCCTCTTAAATTAAATATCTGTGTGAGATTCTTGCTGTAATAATCCCATTCAAATATAACATAATACAATCTAGCACATATTATACCACCGACTATTCCGAACAGTGTATAATCTATGTAATCATCAACCTTCTGTCCCGTTCTCTTAGCTTCATGATATGCCATAAGTGCACCGCATACCATGGAAAGTGCCATGATAACGCCGTAATAAGCTATTTCAAATCCGAATACGGTAAAACTCTTATTTACCAGCACCTCGAATCCCAAATGCGGAAATCTTATTGGTCCGACATCCATATTATTATCTCCTTTATACTGTCTTTTTTATAGACAATATTGTAATACAATCCGCCACTAAATTCAACTTTCAAATTAATTTTATTGTCTTAACTCCGTAAATGTGCTATATTTTAGTAAGTCATACAAAATAAAATACAGACATGTCTTATGTCTGCCGAAAGGATTAGATTTTACAATGAAATTAGGAATCGTAGGATTACCGAATGTCGGTAAAAGTACACTTTTTAACTCTTTGACCAAAGCCGGTGCAGAGTCAGCCAATTATCCGTTCTGTACAATAGACCCGAACGTGGGCGTTGTTTCAGTTCCGGATGAGCGTCTCGGCAAGCTCGCCGCTCTTTATGATTCAGCCAAAATAGTTCCGGCCGTAATTGAATTTGTCGATATTGCCGGTCTTGTAAAGGGTGCATCCAAAGGCGAAGGTCTCGGTAACCAGTTTCTCTCGCACATCAGGGAAACGGATGCCATCGTACATGTGGTAAGATGCTTTGAAAACACCAATATCGTCCATGTAGACGGTTCAATAGACCCGTTGAGAGATATCGAAACAATTAATTACGAACTTATTTTCTCAGACCTTGATATTCTTGAGAGACGAATCGCCAAGGTTTCAAGAGGTGCCCGCAATGATAAGGCTCTCGCCAAGGAACTTACTCTTCTTGAGGGCATCAAGGCACATCTTGAGCAAAGCAAGCCTGCCCGCTCATATGAACCGGAAGATGATGATATGAAGGCCCTTATGGCTACTTATGATCTGCTCACAGCCAAGCCTGTAATCTACGCTGCCAATGTCAGTGAAGATGACCTTGCCGATGACGGAGCTTCCAACAAGTACGTCCAGGCAGTACGCGATTACGCAGCCAGGGAAGGCAGTGAAGTGTTCGCAGTATGTGCACAGATTGAAGAAGAAATTTCTGAACTTGATGATGATGAAAAGAAAGAATTTCTTGAAGACCTCGGTCTTAAGGAATCCGGTCTTGATAAACTTATCAAAGCAAGTTACAGCCTCTTAGGTCTTATAAGTTTCCTTACAGCAGGTCCTACAGAGACACGCGCATGGACCATCCGTAAAGGAACCAAGGCTCCGGGTGCCGCCGGTAAGATTCACAGCGATTTTGAACGTGGATTTATCAAAGCGGAAGTTGTATATTATCAGGATCTTCTTGACTGCGGTTCTTATGCCGCTGCCAAAGAAAAAGGTCTTGTAGGCATAGAAGGTAAAGATTATGTAGTCAAAGACGGTGACGTAATACTTTTCAGATTCAATGTATAATTTATAAAACAAGGGCAAAAAGTCATTTTCCTGAACTTTTTGCCCTTTACTATCATAGAAATTATTTACAATATTTCCTTACTTATTCTTCTATTGACTTCTTCTTACAGATTCCTACTGTCAGAAGAGCAGCTCCCATCAATGCAGCACCCCAGATAATATACATTCCAGAGTATCCTGCAGCAATGTCTTTATTGTCGCCATCTGATTTGCCATTGCCGGTATTATCATCGTCAGTATTGCTATCGCCCGGTTCTGTTTTCGCTTTGATTGTATATCCGCACTCACATACTTTGTCACCATTCTCAAGAGTAGTAAAACTATGATTTGCAATAGTATCAGACTTTGCAAAATCATCAGAGAAACAATACTTCTCCGTACATACTTTCCAATGACTGTTCTCATCATACTTCCAATCGCTTAATGTATGTTCATGTACTGATGTGGCGCGTGTAACCTTTACACCTCCCACATGCAAATTATTGTACTCATTTAACAATGATTCATCCCACTGTCCTTCATATATGACTTTGCCTTTTTTATCATAAAGTCTGAATGTGCCCGGAAATTTGAAATCCTCATTATCCACTTCTACCGCTCTGTCACCGCCATCTGTATTATGAAGGTCAAAAAGCACGTTATCCAATATAACTGTACCACACTCAATCGGCTCATCATCACTTATTATTATCAGCTTGCTGTCTGTTACATTCAATATATCATTTTCATCGGATTGGTCTACTTCGTCAAGAATTTCTATTCCCTTTTTGGTAAATGTTTTTAAGAGCACATCACAGTTGGTCACAGTTGATATGACATTTTCTTCTCCGGTTATTTCGATTGCTTCACCATCACTTATAATTGTTATATTGGAATTTGTAAAATCAATGCCTGACGAAGTGCTGCTATCCTTATCAACAATAATACCATCATCGCGCACCGTCATATATACATCCGAATCCGCAATCGCAACACCTTTAGAATCACCTATGCCATCATCGCACGTTCTCAGCTTCAGGCCGCAATTATTAATGTTAACATGTCCATAAGCATATAAACAATCACTGTACGCATCAATTGCAAGAAGCGAATTATCCGATGTTCCTTTTATGGCAATGTCTCCTAAGCCATAAATACCGCATCCGGCAGATGATGCAATATATGCATTTCCTTCTACCTGTACTGTTGAATTCTCAGGAAGAACTATGGCATCATATTCGCTGGCACAATAATACTCAAAGCCGTCTTTTAGTGTTAATATATGATTCTCATTATCCCATGACCACAAATCATCATCACTATGTGCAGGCAGATTATCTTCATCAGTAAAATTCATACCCATTGCATAATCGCTAAGGAACTTAAGTTCAAACTTTAAGTGTCCCTGATCGCCGTATGCCTTCTGACCCATTACAACATAATAGGTTCCCGGTTCATAGAACGCGTTTACATAAAATTCACCAAGTCCCACAAATTCACTGTCATCCACACTATTTAAACAACTATAAGTCCCGTCGCTGTTTGTACCATAGATCTTTATTACCGTATCACCTTCTGTAGATGCATCATAACATGCAGCCGCAATACCTTGAGCCACATCGACATTTAAGCGGTATGCTTTGGCATATACAACACATTCCAAATCGTCATCGTAATAATATTCCCCCTCATCAGCTCCGCATTCGGTATCAATTTCCTGAGTGTAATCTTCGGCATTGTCAAATATATCATTCATATTCTTAATATTATCCAAAGTTATAATATCCACATGGCAGTCCGAATCACCGATATAACTGTTATACACATTAAAAGCCAGATAATATGTCCCGCTTTCTGTTGGGTTCATTACAAATGTCTCACCCCATTCATAACAATTATCTCTGTCATAATCACGTTCATAAATTAAGTTTCCGTTATCTTCTCTGTACACTTCGACAAATGTATCTATAGGGCTGTCTACACCCGTGCATTGCACATATATCATCTGTCCCTTTTCCAGATTTACTTTCTTTGCATATACACTACCACCATACTGTTGGTCAATAAACTGTAATTCCGGATTATAATCAGCTGAATACGGTATCGTAACCATCTCAGCACTTTTAATATAATCCTCCTCTGAATCGCCGGCTTTCGCCACCTGCGGCACACATGCAAAAAGCATAACAGCTGCAAGCAGCATGCCTGTGATTTTCCTTTTCATTTAGTTGTCCTCCTAACCTTAAACATATATTCCTTAAAATTTTCAATCTAATCTGCACTTCGATTAGATTTAGTATCAATTATACCACAACTGCCAGACATTAACAAGCATCGAAATCTGCGGAATTAATGGCAATCAATATGCCGCTGTCCATTGAGACATATGCAGTATCATCTGTAAGTTCATTGCTTATACATCTGGAATATCCCGGTTTTAAAGTATATCCGTCAAGCGTGTACTTAAATCCTTTCAACTTCATTCCCGTCACTTCTCCCGCAAACGGAACAAATGACACATATTTAAGCGGAAAATATTCTCTCGTAATCTCAAATGGCTTGTTCTCAAGAAAAACAATATTATCGGCCGATACAAGTCTTGCCCTTATACCGTTTGCAAGCGCAAAATAAAGATTATGAATATTAGCCAATGTATGATCGAGTCTCCCGCCAAACGCGCCCAGCACATCTGTTTCATTCCCGCGCTTCACAGCTTCATGAATGGCTATCTCGGTATCTGTATCGTCCTTTTCAGGTATAAAACGCCGTACTGTTATCCCTTCACGGGCATATCCATCCAGATCGTCATTACCATGTGTGTCAAAATCTCCGACTATCATATCAGGTCTTATCCCACTCTCCGTGCAGTAATCCAGACCGCCATCGACTGCAATCACATAATCATATATGTTTTTTTTATAAAAAGAGGCAGCAAATGCTCTGTCAAAGCTGCCGCCTGTTATTATCAGTGTTCTCATATCTGCTCCACTATACTAAGTAATCTGTCTACATTACTCTTAATATCTCCCTTAAAAACTGCCGAGCCCGCCACAACTATATCTGCTCCGCATTCAAATATATGCGCGATATTATCTGCATTGGCTCCTCCGTCAACTTCTATTGCAAAATCAAGACCTTTGGCTGCTCTCATATCAGCCAGTTCCCTGACTCTGTCAAATGATTCGGGAAGAATCTTCTGTCCTCCGAATCCCGGATTAACGCTCATCACGATTACCTGTTCAAGATACGGAAGATATTCCTCCAATTCTGAGATTGACGTCTCCGGACTTATCGCAAGTGCCGGTTTCGCGCCAAGCTCGCCGATCTGCATAAGTACATTCTTCGGAGAATGGCATGCTTCTATGTGAACAGATATAATGTCTGCTCCGGCTCTTCTGATATCACCGATATAACGCTCCGGATCCACTACCATCATATGCACATCAAAAAGCATTTTGGTGTGATTTCTGATAGATTGTATTACAGGCATACCGAATGATATGCTCGGAACAAATATTCCATCCATCACATCAAGATGAAGATATTCTGCTCCCGCGTGCTCTATTACATTGAGCTGTTCACCAAGTTTTGTAAAGTCTGCTGATAAAATTGATGGTGCTAAATATTTTTTCATTAATATTTCCTCTTAGATTTGAGTTCGTTATATAAGCTTAAATATATATCATATCGTGTGCTATTAATTACACCTTTATCCACTGCTTCCTTGACAGCGCAATCCGGTTCATTGACATGAACACATCCGTTAAAACGACATCTGCCTTCATAATCACCAAATTCATTGAAATAGAATCTTAAATCTTCTGCTTCCATTCCATCACATTCCAGTGAAGTAAAACCGGGTGTATCCATTATATAAGTGTTACCGGGAAGCGCGAATATTTCACTGTGTCTGGTAGTATGCTTACCGCGGTTTATCTTAACGCTGATATCCCCGGTCTGCGAATTGGCATCGGGAAAAACAGCATTTAGAATCGATGACTTGCCCACACCGGACGGTCCCGCAAGAGCCGTTGTCTTTCCGTGAAGAATCGACTTCAGTTCCTCTATTCCTTCATTCTTAACGACGCTCGAAGCAACTATCTTACATCCGCTGTTTTCAAAAACATCACAAAGTTCTTCTATCCTATCAGAATCCGCCTGATCGGTTTTATTAAAGCAGATTACCGTATTTATCCCACTCCTGTCCATATTAATCATAAATCTGGTCAAGAGATTAAGATTCGGTTCCGGCGAAACCGACGCAAAAACTATCATAGCCTGGTCGATATTAGCTACAGCAGGCCTTATAAGCTCATTTCTACGCGGCAGAATATCAATGACATTACCGTTGTGGTTAACGGCATCAGTGATATCAAATTCTACATCATCACCAACTAACGGTTTAATCTTCATATTGCGGAATGCACCTTTGGCCTTACATTCGTACACACTGTCGTCCGAGGCAGTGTGTACGTAATAAAATCCCGCTATTCCTTTGATTATCTTACCTTGCATAAATTATTCCACTGTGGCGGCAAGACCCGGTACTTCGGCAGTCTTATCGGCGCCATCAGCATCCTTATATGAAATATGCGCAGTTATCGTTGCACCCTTGGAGGTATCGATATCGCTGGTTTCAAAGTCTATATCCAATGTATCGTTAAATTCTCCATTTTTATGTTTTACTGAACTTACCTGTTTTGTCGTAACATTACCGGATGCATCAGTATATGATGCGACAAATCTGATTGAAATTTCACTGCCCTCTGCGGCATCCGAAATACTGTTTTTCAAGTCGCTGTATTTGATATGTGCAACTATTTTATGCTTCTGTGCTGCTGTCTCCTGCGGCTTGGTCTCTTCCGGCTTAGTCTCTTCCGGTTTTGTAGGCTCAGGTTCGGTTGCTTTCTGGCCCTTGCTTATCACAAGTGTAATAACCGTTGTATCTATAGGTGCTTCCTCGCCTACCGTTGCTCCGGACTGTGAAATTACCTTGCCTTCCGTAACCTTATTGTCAAAATCATATTCATATTCAATACTGTTAAATCCAAGGCTCTTAAATTCACTCTCTGCGTCTTCTTTGGTATAACCCTTTACATTAGGTACTTTGGCCATTTTCTGTGCCACGCCCTTATAAAGTGTTATTGTTACGGTATCTCCGCTCTTAACGGTGTCTCCAGCTTTAGGATCAGTTGATGCAACAGTGTTAATCTTGCTTTCATCATCTGTCTCTTCATACTTGTATGTCGGGGTAAGGTTCTTATTTCTGAGAGTATACTCTGCTGATGTCTGTGTCTTTCCAAGTACATCAGGCATCTCAAATGTGGATGTACCCTTACTTACCGAAACAACAATCGTTGTATTCTTGGCTACCATATCTCCGGCTTCAACACTCTGTTCGAATATTTTGCCCTCTTCATAAAGATCAGAATAATCTTCTATCTTACGGATTCCAAGTCCGAGCTTATTAAGCTCTGCCTCAGCTTGATCATATGTGTAACCCGTAAGCTTCGGTACTTCTACCTTATCGCCTGTCTCTTCCTGTGTCGCCTTTGGAACTGATGACGAGTTTTTTCCCGTGGAGAAAAGCTTAACCATTTTCACGATTACGATAATAGTTATGACAAGTATTACAACGCCAACTGCTATTCCGAGAATTGTTATAACCCTGTCTATTTTCTTGGAAGCGGCAGTATCTTTGTCGTCTTCCTCTGTAAGCTCAATATCCTGGTCATCATCTGCATCCTGACCATCATCTGCATACCGATCCCGTATATCGTCAGCCTGACCGGCTGCCGGTGTTGTATCGGCTGCCTTTCGTACCGCCCTATGGCTTATCTCCGCAAGTTCATCATCATCTATCATCTGTGTTACGCCGTTAGGAACAACCGATGAAATAACGACAAAATCCTCATTAGGAGTCACTAAAGAACGCTTGAGATCCGCAATAAGATCCGTCATATTCTGATATCTTCTGTCAGTCTTCTTCTGTGTACACTTAAGTACTATTTTCTCTACACTGATAGGGATATCAGGAAGATATTTTCTCGGCGAGACCATGTCCTCCTGGATATGCTGCAATGCTACGGCAACAGTCGTATCACCTTCAAACGGAACACGTCCCGTAAGCATCTCAAAAAGCGTGATACCGAATGAATAAATATCACTCTTCTCGTCACTGTATCCGCCTCTTGCCTGCTCAGGTGAAATATAATGCACCGATCCCATCACGGAAGAATTAATGGTATTGGAAGATGCTGCCCTTGCAATACCGAAATCGGTAACTTTGACCTTTCCCTCTTTGGAAATTATTATGTTCTGAGGCTTAATGTCTCTGTGTACTATATGATGCTTATGTGCAGCTTCGATTCCCTGGGCAACCTGAATGGCAACACTGACTGCTTCACGCACGCCAAGCTTCCCCTTCTTCTCGATATATTTCTTAAGTGTAATTCCCTCAACAAGTTCCATTACAATATAATATATTCCGTTTTCTTCTCCAGTATCATATATGCTCACAATATTGGAGTGAACAAGACCTGCGGCAGACTGCGCCTCCGCACGGAATTTGGCTACAAAAGTCTTGTCTTCACAAAATTCAGGCTTAAGCACCTTTATCGCAACATATCTGTTTAATTTATGGCATTTTGCCTTATATACGTCAGCCATTCCTCCTGAGCCTATTTTCTCGAGGATCTCGTATCTGTCCGCTATAAACATTCCTTCTCTTAACATGTTCCCTCCTATTTTCTAAGGTTCTATAATTATTATTGAAATATTATCCTTACCGCCACGTTCGTTTGCAAGATCAATAAGCATCTGCGCACGTTCATCTATTTCTCTGCTGCTGTTCAGTATGGATGCTATTTGTGTGTCTTCTATCATGTTCGTCAGTCCGTCAGAACACATAAAAACGGTGTCATTCTTTCCAAGCTCAACCTCAAAGAAATCTGCCATAACATCTTCGCTGCCGCCAATGGCCCTCGTAATGACATTCTTCTTCTCGTGGGTACGAGCCTGTGCCCTGTCTATTGTACCGTTGCTTACCATCTCTTCCACAAGCGAATGGTCTCTCGTAACCTGCCTGAATTCATCTCCAAGCACATATAACCTGCTGTCTCCCACATTGGCAACATACATTGAACTGCCAAAAACAGTTGCAATGACAAAAGTTGTTCCCATACCGGTATAATCCGCGGATGTAGCGGCAAGCTTTAAAAGTTCACTGTTCGTGTATTTAATTGCATCTGAAATAATTGTAATCGGATTATCACTGTCTGACGACTTTACACTGTCGGTAAACGATTGCACGGAAAAACGGCTCGCCAGATCTCCGGCCTTATGCCCTCCCATACCGTCTGCTACAATATAAAGGTTAGGCAGCTTGCCAACAGGCTTACTTGTACAGTACACATAATCCTGATTAACACTTCGCATTCTGCCAACGTCCGTCAGCGCATATGCTTTTATCATAGCTGCTCCTTTGGATGTATTTCCATATAACTCTTTCTAAGCTGTCCACAGGCACCGTCTATATCTCTGCCCATTTCTCTTCTTATAGTAACATTTATTCTGTTTTTTTCAAGTTTATTTTTAAATTTGTTGATTCTGTCAATATCTGACTGCTTGAAATTACGCTCTTTGATCGGGTTTACCGGGATAAGATTTATGTGGCAGTTCATGCCCTTAACAAGCTCTGAAAGCTCCGCCGCACACTCATCTGTGTCATTCTCGCCCTTAACCAGGCTATACTCAAAAGTAACTCTTCTTCCCGTCTTATTTATGTAATACCTGCAGGCTTCCATAATCTCAGCTATCGAATATTTGTTGGCAATCGGCATAAGAGCCTTACGTCTCTCATCATTAGGTGCATGGAGCGATATCGCAAGCGTAAGCTGGAGTTTCATATCAGCAAGCCTGTATATATTCGGTACTATGCCGCATGTGGACACCGTCAGGTTTCTGGCACTTATATTAAGTCCGTTTTCATCCGTAAGCAGCTGTTCAAATTTAATAAGATTATCAAAATTATCAAACGGTTCTCCGGAGCCCATGACAACCACGTTGGACACCCTCTCACCTGAATCTTTCTGTATTCTGTATATCTGGTCAAGCATCTCGGACGGTCTTAAATTACGCTCAAGTCCGTCAAGCGTCGATGCACAGAACCGGCATCCCATACGACATCCGACCTGGGATGATATACATACGGAATTTCCATGATGATAATGCATAAGAACACTTTCTATGAGATTACCGTCTTCAAGCTTAAAAAGATATTTTGCAGTTTCGTCTTCCGCCGAGACCTGCTTTCTTACCAACTCGTGCACGGGCATGTCGCATTCATTCTGAAGCCTCTGCTTAAGGGCGGCCGGAATATTGCTCATCTCATCATAACTATCCGCTAACTTTACATGCATCCACTCATAGAGCTGTTTTGCCCTGAATGCAGGCTGTCCGGTGCTCTTTATATATTCGGTTAATTCGTCCAGATTCATGGATTTGATATCTGTTTTCAACATAATTTTATTACCGCCTTACAAATGCCGCTATAAAAAATCCGTCAAAGTCATTGTCAAACATTCCCGGCATTATCTGTATAAATCCGTTGCTGTCAACACATGATGCCAGCCTTGCCGGTATCCTTCCGGCAAGATTAACAATGTCAAAATCATGTTCTGCGGCAAACCACAATGCGTTTTGGACATTTTCTTCCGGATTTACGGTGCATGTACTGTATATAAGCGTTCCGCTCTTTCTGACATAAGCATTTACCGTATCAAGTATTTTACGCTGTAATCCGGCAAGTTCTTTTAGTGATTCCAAAGTGACATGGTATTTAATATCCGGCTTCTTATTAAGAACTCCAAGGCCGGAACAAGGAAGATCCGCTATGACTATATCCGCCTTCTGTATCATATTATCATCCGGTATAAGTGCATCGGCCGTGCTGACTTTAATATTGGTAATTCCCATGCGCCCGGCATTCTGTCTTATAATCTGTGTCTTGGCATCCGATACGTCCCTGGCATCAACATAACCTTCACCGGAAAGGCTTTGTGCAATATGCATGCTTTTTCCTCCCGGAGCTGCGCAGACATCAATGACAACATCATCCGGTCGGGGTGCTGCCGCGTATCTGACAAGCATCGACGAAAGGTCCTGCACCGTAAACAATCCTTGGTTAAATTCGTCTATTCCTTCGAGATAGTCATATCCTGTTATCTGCAATGCCTCGGTAATATCATCACGCACAACGGCCTTAATATTATGCAATGCAAGTTTCTCTGCCAGTTTGACCGGCTTAAGTACCGATGTGTTGCACCTTATGGTGAGCGGTCCGGTCTCAAACTGCGACGCAAGCATTCTCTGTGCATTATCGAATCCGTATGCACAGACCCACATATCACAGATCCATTGTGGTGTCGAATATGTAACGGACAGATAGTCTCCCGATGTTTTATCAGGATATTTTATGTCAGATTTATTGCGGGATATATTTCTTAATACACCGTTTACAAATCCTTTAAGTGTCGCAAATCCACGTTTGGCTGCAAGTCTGACCGCTTCATCACATGCCGCGAAATCGCCCGTCTTATCCATATATATTATCTGATATGTTCCCATACGCATTATATTGCGGATTACAGGCTTCATTTTATTAACTTTGACTTTGGAAAAAAGATTTATGATATAATCAAGTGTTATTTTTCTCTCAACACATCCAAGGACAACCTGTGAGATAAACGCCCTTTCTTCGTGCGAAAGGTATTGATATTTGCGCAATGCTTCGTTAAGCACTTTATTGACATATCTGCCGTTCTCATTTACCTCTGTCAATATATCCAATATTACATTTCTTGTATTAACCTGCATGTAATATATTCTCCTGTTCTATCCAAGTACCGTATCTTCCTTTATGGTATATCCGCGCAGAAAATCGCCCGCGCTCATTCTCTTACGTCCTTCAAGCTGAAGTTCTCTTATTATAAGTCCTCCGTCTCCGGTCATGACATATATTCCATTCTTATCAAACGCATATACCGTTCCCGGTGCCTTATCCGTATCAGGTGACGCATCGACATCCGCCTGCCAGATTTTAAGTGTTTTGCCATCAAGAGATGTATATGCACTCGGCCATGGGTTAAGACCGCGTATCAGCCTTTCAATCTCTGCCGCCGGATGCATAAAGTCAATATGTCCCAGTGATTTGTCAAGTTTTCCGGCATATGTCGCCTCTCCTGTCTGGGGAACCGGTGTCAATACTCCTTTTTCAAGATCGTCAAGCGTCTCTATCAATAGCCCTGCTCCGAGAATTGACAATTTATCAAAAAGGCTTCCTCCTGTCTCCTTGGGTGCAAGCTTGTATCTGCGTACTTTAAGCATATCGCCCGTATCAATGCCGTCGTTCATAAGCATTGTCGTTACGCCGCTTTCTTCATCTCCGTTGATAACCGCCCACTGTATCGGAGCCGCACCTCTGTATTTGGGAAGCAGCGATGCATGCACATTGACGCATCCGTAACGCGGAAGTTCCAATACGCTCGTTGGAAGAATCTGTCCGAATGCAACTACAACTATTACATCCGGATTAATTTCTTTAAGTTTGTCAATCACATCCGACTGTCTTAATTTTACCGGCTGGTATACCGGTATGTTATATTCAAGTGCTTTTTCTTTAACCGGCGGAAAAACAAGCTTTCCGCTTCTTCCGTGCGGTTTGTCCGGCTGGGTGATCACTGCCTCGACTTCATGTCCGGCACGGATTATTGCATCAAGTGTTCCGACCGCAAAATCCGGTGTTCCCATAAATACAACTCTCATGTCTTACTCCTCGCCTGCCACTACGTCCATAAGTTCACCTTCGATATGGTCGATGTAAAGATCTCCGTCAAGGTGTGCAAGTTCATGGCATATTGCTCTGGCCATCAGTTCTTCGCCCTCTATTTCATATTCATTCATATTTTCATCATATGCTTTGGCTTTGACATACATAGGTCTTGTTACTATTCCTGCCTTGCCCGGAATGCTTAAGCATCCTTCCTGGCCTGTCTGGCTTCCCGATGTTTCAAGTATTTCAGGATTAACCATTACAACCGGGCCGTCTCCTACATCAATTACCACAATTCTCTTGAGTATTCCGACCTGCGGTGCCGCAAGTCCGACGCCATCTGCATCATACATGGTATCAAGCATATCTCCGATGAGTTCTTTGGTTCTGTCATCAACCTGTGTTACCGGCCTGCAGATTTTTCTTAAAATCGGATCGCCTTCAGTTCTTATTGTTCTTAAAGCCATTTTCGTGTCTCCTTACCGAATTATCTGAAATCAAATACAACATGGCACTCTTTGTAACATGACACGTTACATTTAAGATAATTCTCTATTATATCTTTTATCTGTATTAACAGTGCATAATCCCTGCACTTATAATATATTACTCTGTTGTAAATATCATTAATCTTATATACCGCCGCATCAGCCGGCCCGATTATGTTCACCTTGTCGTCTACTGATGTGAGCTTATAAAGTTCATTGGAAAGCTTTGTTGCAAGATTGGCATCGGCGCATGATATTCTGACTGCCATCATATGATTGGACGGCGGATATCCCATAAGTTCCCGATATCCCATCTCTTCATCATAAAAAGCATCATAATCCTGTCCGGCCGCATGTACAATGCTGTAATGTTCCGGGTCATATGTCTGTATCACGACATTTCCCTTCCTGTCACCGCGTCCTGCCCTTCCCGCTGCCTGCGTCAGCAGATCAAAAGTAATCTCCGCAGCCCTGTAATCACTGCAATGAAGCGACATATCTGCAAGCAGGATTCCGACAAGCGTAACATCCGCGAAGTCATGTCCCTTAACTATCATCTGTGTTCCGATAAGTATATCCGCTTCATGCGATGCAAATTTTTCAAGAATATTCCGGTGTCCTTCCTTCCCGGAAGTTGTATCCAGATCCATTCTCAATACTGATGCATGCGGAAAAATCTTACGTGTCTCTTCCTCCACTTTCTCCGTGCCCGCCTTGAATGCTCCTATGTATTTGGAACCGCATTTGGGACATATATGGTTGAAAACCGTCTCATATCCGCAATAATGGCAGACTAACCGGTTACGCCCGTGAAGTGTAAGTGACACATCACAATGAGGACATTGTATCACATTCCCGCATTCTCTGCAATTGATAAAGCCCTGATATCCTCTTCTGTTGAGGAAAAGCATTATCTGCTCGCCGGCATCAAGTTTCTCCTGCATAAGACTTTTAAGCTTTGTGCTGAACATTGTACGGTTGCCTTTTTTCATTTCATCGCGCAGATCCACCACATCAACATCGGGTATTGTGGCATTTCCGGCTCTGTTATCAAGACGGTATAATTTATATATCCCGCTTTTGCATCTGTTAAATGTTTCGAGCGAAGGAGTTGCCGAACCCATAATGACTTTGGCTCCGGTCATTCTGGCAAGTTCTATCGCTGTTTCCCTCGCATGATACCGCGGAATAGTCTCACTCTGATATGCACTTTCATGCTCCTCATCAATTATAACAGCACCAAGATTGTTAAAAGGTGTAAAAAGAGCCGACCTTGGACCAACCATTATTTTAATCCTGCCCTGGGCCGCAAGTTCAAACCGGTCATACTTCTCACCCTTGGAGAGTCTTGAATTTATAACCGATACTACGTTCCCGAATTTTGCATAAAAGCGCATTATGGTCTGATATGTAAGTGAAATCTCAGGAATAAGCACAATAACTTCCCTGCCTTTCGACAGGACATGCTGTATTATCTCCATATAAACTTCCGTCTTGCCGCTTCCTGTCACACCCTTAATAAGACATGGTGTCATATCATTATTGTCGTAATCTTTTATGATACCGTCGCAGACAACCCGCTGCTCCTGATTAAGACTTGTGACATTACGAAAATCCTCTGCTGCTTCCAGTTCGTTTCTGAATACCCTCTGCGTATCTATCTCGATAAGACCGGCGTCCGAGAGTGCCGTCAGTGACTGCCTGACCTGTCCCATCTGTTGTGTAACCTTCCGGTAATCACATACCGGATTATCGGACAGAAATTTAAGTATTTCGGATTGTTTTCTTTTCGATGTCCTGTATTCTTCCGACAGTGACAAAGCTTCTCTTGGTGATATAAGAAGTCTTACAGTCCTGTTATTTACCTGCTTTACCTTCTCCTTAACCGGAATTACTGTTTTAAGTGCCTGGTTAATGGTCGAACCGTAATTAGTCTTCATCCAGTAAGCCAGCTTAATCATCCGTTCGTCAATCGTGGTACTTGACTTCACTATTCCATCAAGCGGTCTTATTTTGTCCGGGTCGATTTCCGGCGTGTTACTCAAGTTTACAACATATCCCATTCTGTGGCCTGCACCAAACGGGATATTGACTTTGTTTCCTATTGATATTACGGATGCAATATCTTCCGGGACACTGTATTGAAATATTTTATCTAATTTTTCATGGGAAATGTCTACAATGACACCGGCATATATCATATATTGCTCCTATTAATTCATCTTTCCTGCTGCTTTAAGTATAAGTTCGCGGTCAGACATATGATATTTAACACCTTTTATTTCCTGATAATCCTCATGGCCTTTGCCTGCCACAACAATTATATCTCCCTTTTCGGCATTATCTACCGCATATTTGATTGCTTCGGCACGATCTGCTATCTTGACATAACGGCCGGCTGTTTTGGCAATTCCTGTTTCAATATCCTGCATTATCATATCCGGTTCTTCATTACGGGGATTATCACTTGTAATGACCGTAAAATCCGACATCTTACCTGATATCTCACCCATCTCAAATCTTCTCTGTCTAGATCGGTTTCCGCCGCATCCGAATACCGTGACAATTCTGTGCGGATTATATTCCCGCAATGTTTTCAGAAGGCTTTCAAGGCTCATCGCGTTATGCGCATAATCAACCATGACCGTAAAGTCGTCGGATATTTTAACAGGTTCAACGCGTCCCGGAACCTTTACATTATATAAGGCCTTTTCAAGCAGGCCATCGTCAACATCTAGGTGTTCCGTTACCGCTATCGCACAAAGTGAATTATAGACCGAAAATTCTCCCGGAAGTCTCAGTTTTACATGCATGTTCTTAGAGCCTTTCACATCATATGATGTTGTGATGTGGCCGTTCTTATGTTCATATATTATATTATCTGCATATAAATCAGCTGTATTCTTCAATCCGTATGTCTCAATACTGCACGTATGTCCTTCAAGGACAAGTCCTGCATGCTCACTGTCCATATTGACTATTCCGGTACGGCATTGTCTGAATAATTTTCCCTTGCATGCTGCATATTCCTCAAATGAGCTGTGCTCATTCGGTCCGATATGATCCGGTTCAAGATTGGTAAACACGCCTATATCAAACATGATTCCGGCTGTTCTGTGAAGCATCAGTGCCTGTGATGAAACTTCCATCACAACACATCTGCATCCGGCATCTGCCATATCGCGAAAATATTTCTGTACCATATATGACTCCGGCGTGGTATTGGCTGATGGAATATGTGTATCACCTATTATAGTCTCTATCGTACCTATAAGACCGGTCTTGATATTACATGCTTCCAGAATATCACGCACCATAAACGTCGTCGTAGTTTTACCCTTGGTGCCGGTTATTCCTATAGTAAACAGTTTTTCTGCCGGATAATCAAAAAAAGCTGCTGACATATATGCAAGCGCAAGTCTTGTATCCGGTGTTCTGATAATTACCGCATCCGCCGTTTCGATGCCTTGCGTATCACGTTCAACAATTACGGCCGCTGCTCCCTTTGCAATAACATCGGTTATAAAATCATGTCCGTCCACAACTGCTCCGCTTATGCAGACAAAAACATCTCCACGGGTAACTTTACGCGAATCATATTGAAGTTCTTTTACTTCAACGTCAACATTACCACTTACAACAGCATATTCTGTTTTTTCAAGTAATTCCGCTAATTTCATAATATACCTCCGGCTTACTCTGCCTTATTTACCTCTACCGAGTTAACGCAGTTATTCATAAGCATTGCTATGGTCATAGGTCCGACGCCTCCCGGAACCGGCGTTATAGCTGATACATGAGGATATACGTCATCATAATCCACATCACCACAGAGAATACTCTTGCCATTCTCATTCGTTCCAAGTCTGTGTATTCCTACATCAATTACAACAGCGCCTTCTTTAACATACTCATGAGTTATAAATTCAGGTTTGCCGATAGCAGCCACAAGTATATCTGCACGCCTTGTTACTTCTTTGAGACCTGCCGTATGTGAATGGCATACCGTAACTGTTCCGTTCTCGCGTAAAAGTAACATCGCCATCGGTTTGCCGACAATATTGCTTCTTCCTATCACAACACATTCCTTGCCGTCAATTTTAATTCCGCTTCTCTTTAAAAGTTCAATGATTCCGGCCGGTGTACATGATACAAACCCTTTCTGCCCAATGCTTAACGCTCCGACGCTTTGCGGGTGGAAACCGTCAACATCTTTAAGCGGACTTATTGCCTTGATGACCTTATCCTCATCAATGTGCTTTGGAAGCGGAAGCTGCACAAGTATACCATTAACATCCGCCCTGTTATTAAGTTCTCCGATAAGTTTCAAAAGCTCTTCCTGTGTGGTTTCCTCCGCAAGTTCGTATGCAAGAGATTTTATTCCGACATATTCACATGCTTTTTTCTTATTACCGACATATACGCTTGATGCCGGGTCACTGCCCACCTGTATAACCGCAAGACATATTTCAATGCCCTGTTCCTTATATGATGCGACTTTTTCCTTCAGTTCATCCTTTATCTGTCTGGATATTGCTTTTCCATCGATTATCTGTGCCATAGCTTCCTCCTGTATATTATTTATTACATATATTGTCAACACAAAGATTGAGTTTCATTCCGCGTGATCCTTTGAAAAGTACAGTATCTCCTTCCTTAAGGTCACTGTCAAGATATTCATCAACCTCTTCCCTTGTGTCAAAATGTCTGATTTTAAGCGACTTATTACACTCTGCTGCTTTGTCAATATTGATTGAAAGTTCTCCGTATGTTATAAGTTCATCAACATTATGTCCTGCCATAAATGCTCCGACCTCAGCGTGATATTGTGGTGATTTGTCGCCAAGTTCAAGCATATCGGCAAGCACTGCAATCTTCCTTGATTTTCCGATTGTGCATAATACATCTATTCCCGCTTTCATTGAATCAGGGCTTGCATTATATGAATCATCGATAATTGTAATTCCGTTATGGTGTATAATCTGCTGCCTCATCTCCACACCGCCATATCCGGAAAATGCTTCGGCAGCCTTATCCGCCGCGATGCCATATCTTACGGCAACAGCTATTGCTGCTAACGCATTTCTCACGTTATGCATACCCGGAACATTGAGACAGACATGACATAATATTTCATTATTATTCATAACATCAAATTCTGTCTGTGCCCCGGCTTTAATGTTAACCGCACGGTAATCATTATTATCATTTATGCCAAAAAGTGTGATTCTGCACTTAAGTTCATGCATATGTTTTTTAAGTATTTCATCATCCCCGTTAAGGAACATCATTCCATCAGAACCTAATGCGTCGGATATATGGAATTTTTCTTTGCATATCCCATCCTGGCTTCCAAACTGTTCTATATGTGACACTCCTATATTGGTAACAATTGCCGCATCAAGATCAACCAGTTCTGCCAATCTCTTCATCTCGCCCGGCATGCTCATTCCCATCTCTATGACAGCAATTTCATCATCCGGTGAGATTTTGGATAGTGTGTTGGGAACACCTATCTGGCTGTTATTATTGCCTGATGTCTTAAATACCCTGAATCCGGCCGATAAAGCACAAGCCACCATCTCCTTGGTGGTTGTCTTTCCTACGCTTCCTGTAATTCCTATCTTAGGAATATTCATCCTGCGTCCGTATGCACTTCCTATTTCCTGCATTGCCTTTATTGTATTATCAACCTTAATACATGCAGCGTTGAGGTCAAGGCTGTCATGCTCGCTTGTAAGTACCGCTACGGCACCTGCTGCTACCGCATCCTCTATAAAACGGTGTGCGTCAACCCGTTCACCTATTACGGGAACAAAAAGACAACCTTCACCTATTTCCTTGGAATTAGTGCTTATCATGTTAACAGGTGTATCGGCATTTCCGCAAAGCAGCCTTCCGCCAGTAGCTTCTATTATATCTTTGACATAAAAATTCTGCATAAATTATTTTCCTTCTAGAACAATCCTGTTATTTTGCCTGTATTTTCATCGTAATCAACGCGCTCGGCAGCCGGTGATTTCGGGAGTCCGGGCATTGTCATTATTGAACCCGTAAGCGCAACCACAAATCCGGCTCCGGCACTTACATATACTTCACGTACTTTCAATGTAAATCCCTCCGGTCTTCCAAGAAGTGCCGGATCGTCCGATAATGAGTACTGTGTCTTGGCCATACATACCGGAAGCTTTCCGTATCCCATCTGTTCGAGTTTAACAAGCATTTTGGCAGCGGCCGGAGCATATTCCACGTCCTTTGCTCCATATATCTTAGTGGCAATGGCATTTATTTTATCATCAAGATGCATATCGTCTTCATATGTGTATTTAAATGGTTTTTTCTCTTTTTCGATAGATTTGAGTACCTTGAGCGCAAGTTCCTTGCCGCCGGCGCCTCCCTCTGCCCATACATTCGCAAGTGCAAATTCGCATCCGAGTGCTTCTACATGCTCGCGTATAAAATTATGTTCTTCATCCGTATCCGTGACAAACGAATTAAGCGTAACTACTACATTGACGCCGAAATTCTGCATATTTTCAATATGCTTATCAAGATTGACGATTCCCTTTTTCAATGCTTCCATGTTCTCTATGGAAAGTTCATCTTTCGGGACTCCGCCATTGTATTTGAGTGCGCGTACCGTTGCCACAATAACTATGGTATCAGGAACAAGGCCTGCTTTACGGCATTTGATATCAAGGAATTTCTCCGCTCCCAGATCCGCTCCGAATCCGGCCTCTGTAACTACATAATCAGCAAGTTTAAGTGCCATCTTTGTCGCACGCACACTGTTGCATCCGTGTGCGATGTTAGCAAAAGGACCTCCGTGAACAATAGCCGGTGTATTCTCAAGTGTCTGGATTATGTTAGGTTTCATCGCATCTTTGAGGAGCGCAGCCATAGCACCGGTTGCCTTAATATCTCCTGCTGTAACAGGATCGCCCGAGTAATTATATGCCACAATTATCCTGGAAAGACGTTGCTTAAGATCTGCCATATCTGTGGCAAGGCACAAAATTGCCATAATCTCCGATGCAACAGTTATTACGAAATGATCTTCCCTTACGAATCCGTCGGCCTTGCTTCCGAGTCCGACAACAACATTTCTGAGTGCACGGTCATTCATATCCATACATCTCTTCCATACAATCTGTCTTGTATCGATCCCGCATGCATTTCCCTGCTGGATGTGGTTATCTATCATTGCTGCAAGGAGATTGTTGGCGCTTGTAATCGCATGAAAATCTCCGGTAAAATGGAGATTGAGGTCTTCCATCGGCACCACCTGTGAATATCCGCCGCCTGCAGCTCCGCCCTTTATTCCGAAGCATGGACCTAATGACGGTTCTCTTAATGCAACAACCGTTTTATGTCCCAGTCTGTTAAGCGCCTGCGTAAGACCTATGCTGACTGTTGTCTTGCCTTCTCCGGCAGGTGTCGGGTTGATAGCCGTTACAAGAACAAGTTTGCCGTCAGGATTACCCGCAACTCTTTTCTCAAGTTCATCGGAGAGTTTAGCCTTGTACTTGCCGTAAAATTCAAGTTCGTCTTCCTTAATGCCAATCTGTGCAGCCACATCTTTTATGTGCTCCATTTTGGCTTCCTGTGCTATTTCGATATCTGATTTCATTAAATTGTCCTTTCTGTCATCTGCCGGATGACATATAATATTTTATCACTTATTGTTAAGCATTTCATTAAATTCTTCCATGCTCATTAATACCTTACGCGGTTTGGTTCCTTCTTCAGGGCCTACGACACCGGCGTCACACAGCTGATCCATGATTCTCGCCGCCCTGTTAAAACCTATTTTATAAACTCTTTGCAGCATTCCTATGGATGCCCTTTCTTTCTCTATGATAAAACGTCCGGCCTCCGCAAAGTACTGGTCCCTGTCTCCGCCGAATGCCTGGCTTTCTTCAAATCCCGGATTATTATTAAGCGTAGTCGTTACCGCATCATTATATTCAACCGATGGGCTGTGTTCCTTCAGGAATTCAACAACCGATGCAACTTCCTCGTCCGATACAAAGGCACCCTGAACCCTGACCGGTTTCTTATATCCGTATGGATAAAAAAGCATATCACCGTTACCCAGAAGTTTCTCTGCACCGTTCATATCTATTATGGTTCTTGAATCAACTCCCGACGAAACCGCAAAAGCAATTCGCGAAGGCACATTCGCCTTTATAAGTCCCGTTATGACATTAACACTCGGACGCTGTGTCGCTATTACCATATGTATTCCTGCCGCTCTTGCAAGCTGGGCAAGACGTACTATCGCATCCTCAACTTCATTGGATGACACCATCATAAGATCCGCCAGCTCATCGATAATGATAACTATATGCGGCATCTTAGCCGGCTTATTTTCTTCATCGGATTCTTCCATGGACTCAATTTTCTCGTTATATCCTTTAAGATTACGGACCCCGAACTGTGAAAATTTCTGGTATCTGTCCGTCATCTCCGCAACCGCCCAGTTAAGTGCTCCCGCGGCCTTCTTCGGATCTGTGACAACCGGTATAAGCAGGTGCGGTATACCGTTATACACACTTAATTCAACGACTTTCGGGTCCACCATAATAAGCTTTACGTCATCAGGATGAGCCTTGTAAAGTATACTCATAATAATCGAGTTGATACATACAGACTTACCTGAACCGGTAGCTCCCGCAATAAGCACATGCGGCATCTTGGCTATATTGGCCACGACAACTTTACCTGCTATGTCCTTGCCGACCGCAAAAGAAATCGGTGACGGGTTCTGTTTAAATTCAGGCGATGCGATAAGATCTCCGAGCATTACGCCCGTCGTCTCCTTGTTAGGAACTTCTATTCCGACTGCCGACTTGCCCGGTATCGGAGCCTCTATTCTTATATCAGCCGCTGCAAGATTGAGCTTGATATCATCCGCAAGTGAAACGATCTTGCTGACCTTAACACCCTGTTCAGGTGAAAGTTCATATCTTGTAACCGTAGGTCCGCAGCTTACATCGGTTATCTTAACCTTGACGCCAAAATTAGCCAGGGTCTGCTGAAGCTGTGAGGCTGTGTTCTTTAATTCTGCATTGCTCGTTCCGCCCGATTTCTTCTTATCTCTCGAAAGAAGATTAAGTGGCGGAAAAACATATTTACCGGCATTTTTCTTCACACGCGCCGGCTTTATTGCCTGCGATTTTTGTACCTCATTATGTTCAGCCGCCGGCGTCTGTCGTACAGGCTCCGGTTCAACAATCTTAACTTCTTCAGGTTCTATATATTCTTCCGTAATTATATCATCCGGTATCTCTTCCGGTCCGGCATCCTCGTCAGCCTTCTCCGGAATATATTCTTCTTCACCGTCAAACACATCAAACGGATTACTCTGTTCCTCTGTATAATGCGCCGCTTCATAATCAAGGACATTATCATCGATAGTCTCATCATCAGGTGCCGCCTCAAATCTGAATACGGGTGCCTCCGGCTTCTTACGCACCGATGTCAATGACAGATCCGGCATATGTCCCGTATCTCCGTCGTCCACGGTGTCTTTGATCTCAGTGTCAAATGTAACACCATATGCCTTACGCGAAGCTCTTGTAAGCGGTACTTTCTCATGTGGTTCATTCTTGATCCTGACACGTTTTACAGGCGGATTTTCCTCACGTTCCCGCTCGTGGTTCTTATGAGCATCATACACCTTGCGGCTCCCTTTCCTGATTCCGCCAATAAAGGACCGCTCGGTTATCACCACAATGCCTATTATGACAAGAACTATATCTATAAGGTATGCTCCGACCGTGCCAAACCATGTGACGAAAAGCTTGCAGATTGAACCTCCGAAAAAACCTCCGCCATGTCTGCCGGCAGATGATTCGGTGTAATATTGCGTGAATGTCCATTCGTCCGCATGTGAACCGCTTATAAGCTGTATAAGAGTGCATATGAGTATCATTACTAATACTCCTGCTATAAATTTGACCCGCGCTATTGAATTTCCTTTGTTGGAAATCATAAACAATGTCCCGCCAAACAGCAATATCGGGAAAATGTATGCCACTAACCCGAATAATCCGAAGAAAAAGGAACTGATGGCAGCCCCAACCATTCCGCCGACTCCGAAATTGGCTATAAAAAATATAACGGAAAGTGCAAATGCAATAAGTACCGATGCTTCTTTGGCTATTCCTGTGTCCTTACGCACGTTCTTCTTTGGCTGTGGTGTCTGCCTGTATGTCTTTCTGTTGTTTGTGTTGTTTTTCTTATGTGCGACCGTTTGTCTGCTTTTAGTGCTGGCAGCCATGTCCGCCTCCTGTTATCTCTTTACTATTGAAAATACTATCGCGACAATTCCCAGAACTGCGCAATATATTGCAAAACCAAAATATCTCTTGGTCTTTATTAACTTTAACATATATTTGATGCTGAAATATCCCGTAACTCCGGCAACGATTGTGCCCAGTATGTATCCCGGAAGATTCGCGGAGCCAAACGCTTCGTTCTTGAAACTTCCTATCTTAACCACAACCGCACCAAGTATTGCCGGTATTGACATAATAAATGAGTATTTAACGGCAAGTTTCTTATTATATCCAAGCATAAGACCCGTCGCTATAGTTGTTCCGGAACGCGATAATCCCGGCATTGTCGCAATGCCCTGCGCTATTCCGAGAATAAAAGCACTTGAATAAGGCGCATCCTTGATTCTCATTGTTCCGTCCGGATGCTTATCTGCGAGAAGCAGCAAAACGGCCGTAAGAATAAGGCACATACCTACCACCCATAACGTTCCGGAAGCCTTTTCAATCAGGTCGCTTCCAACCATCCCAAGTATTCCGGTAGGTATGGTTGAGATTATCACCATGAGTACCAGCTTCCGGTAAGATGAATTGATCACTTTGAAATATTTATATTCGGTATTGCCTCTGCGTCTTACTATGAATACCAGAAAATTAGCAAATATCGTAACCAGCATTCCCCAGAATTCTCTTATCATCCCCCATATATCTTCCCTGAACACAATAATAACCGCAACAAGCGTACCCAGATGAAGCATTACATCAAAATACATTCCCGAATCCAGATTGATTCCGAGAACCTGCTTAAAAATAGCAAGATGACCTGAACTGCTCACCGGCAGAAACTCCGTCACTCCCTGTATCAGACCCATAAGTAAAGCTTTAATTATATTCACTGTCTTTCCTCCAGCTGTATATCAACTACATATGTAATAAAAATGGTATAACAGTCATTCCGGATTATTATACCATTTTTTTCAGATTAGTACAATCAATTTAATTATTTGCAGATCATCCCGGAAAGTTTATCCAAAGCATCACTTATAGAGCCGCATTGGTTCACAAGACCTACATCCACGGCCTCCTGACCGACCAGGATTGTTCCCAGATCTTTAGCCATCATTGATGTCTCCATCATCATTTTTTCAAGTTCATTTTCGGGGCATTCCGAATGTGACGCAACAAAATTTATAATTCTGTCCTGTATTGATTTAAACTGTCTGTAAGTCTGCCTTGTTCCGAGAATCGTTCCGCTCATTCTGACCGGATGTATTACAACAGTTGCACTCGGAACTATATATGAATAATCCGCCGCTGCCGCAATCGGCAGTCCTATTGAGTGGCTGTCGCCTATTATTAATGATACCGATGGTTTACTTAGGCCTGCAATCATTTCAGCCATCGAAAGTCCGCATGACACATCGCCCCCGATTGTATTTATAAGATAAAGTATTCCCTTTACTCCGGTGTTTCTTTCGTAAGATGCCAGCATTGGGAGCATGTGCTCGTAACTCGTGGTCTTCGAATCACGTCCCAGATTCTGATGTCCTTCTATCTCTCCTATTATTGTAACTATTTCTATTCCGTCACTGTTTACAGTTCCGTATTCTTTAATGTTATTTTGTTCTTCAGACATAAAAATACCCCCGGCAATATATGATACAATCATTATTACCGGAGGATAAATTTTTATTCCTGAGCCTGCGCATTATCCGTCTGTGCCTGTTCATCCCTTGTGATTTCCACTTTGCGGATCACGTTACCCGATACTTCCGTAATCTTAAATACCAGTCCGTCAGATTTGACTACTGCTTTCTCATCATCGTCCGGTATTCTGTCAAGTTTCGATATAAGATATCCGTTAAGTGTATCGTATTCCTCACTTTCTATATCGGTTCCCAACAGCTTATTTATATCATCGAGTTCTGTAAGTCCGTCAACCACATATGTTCCGTTATCATCATGTGTGATAGCTTCTTCTTCCTCATCATATTCATCCAGTATATTTCCGACAATTTCCTCGATAATATCTTCCATGCTTATGATGCCCGCCGTCTGTCCGTATTCGTCAACCACTATGCCCATATGTATTTTGGCTGTCTGCATATCTTTAAGAAGGTCATCTATATCCCTTGTCTCCGGCACAAAAAACGGCTCTCTTAACAGAGCTTTAAGATTTTTAAGTTTCTTAGCCCTGTTCGGGATGTTCCTGTAAAAAATAAGTGCATCCCTTATGTGAATAGTACCTATAATATCATCTATATCACCTTCATACACCGGAAAGCGGGAATACTTGCCGTCTATGTGGTTCTGTATAAAGGTATCCAGTGTCATTTCACAATCTATTGCTTCGATTGAAGCGCGGTGCGTCATGATATCGCCGGCAGATTTATCACCAAGTTCAAATATATTGGCAATCATTTCAGCCTCCGAAGCTTCCAAAACGCCCTGCTCCTGGCCTTCATTCACCATTGTGATGATTTCTTCTTCTGTAACATTATCATTATCTTCATCCGGATTGATTCCGAATATTCTGATTATAATATGTGATAGTGCAGATACTGCCACACATACCGGATAAAGCAATGTAATAAGTGCCTGTATAATTCTGCAATATCTCTTTGCTGTCTTAACCGGATTGCGTTTTCCTATTTTCTTCGGAATCATCACACCGAAAACAAGGAGTATCAAAAGCATGACGACCGCAGTTATAATTGAAACAAGCGTTTTGTCGGCTTCGATGCATTTCATTATATATGCACGCACAACTGTCAGTATGTAACCGCCCGCAACCAGATTGGTCACGAACATAATAACGTCAAAAGTATCACCAAAACGCGACGGGCTATCCATTATTTTCTTAAGCAGTACAGCTCTCTTATCGCCCTCCTGTGATTTTTCATCTATTTCTTTCTCATTTATGTTCTTGAGTGCAGATTCAAAAGAATAAAGTATTGCATCTATTATCAGAAACAATGCAAAAAGACCTACACCTATATACGTCCGGCCATCGCCCATATATCATCCTTTCCGTCCTTATATCCTATGTACGGATAATTTCCAGACTTGTAAGAAGTGCCTTGTTAACTTTTATTATAATCTCATTGTCAAGATGGCACACCTTATCCTTTAATCTAGTTTTGTCTATTGTTCTAAGCTGTTCCAACAGAATAACCGAATCTTTAATCATATCGTACTTATTAGAGTCTATCTCAACATGAGTCGGGAGTTTGGCTTTATTCATCCTTGATGTAATCGCTGCACATATAACAGTCGGGCTGTGCTTGTTACCAGTATCATTTTGGATAATAAGCACAGGTCTTATTCCTCCCTGTTCAGACCCTATAACAGGTCTTAAATCGGCATAGAAAATATCTCCTCTTCTAACAATCACGATCAAACACACTCCGTCAATTAAATTTAACTTTATTATTGCTGCTTTCGTGTGTTTTTATTCAGTTAAGATCAAAAATTTACGGAACGTACTTGCGTTCAACTCTCTGCGAAATTCCGCATACAAATTCATAATCGAATTTACCGGATATGGCAGCAAGTTCTTCAACCGTTATGATTTCATCGCCGTCCTTACCGATAAGTGTGACTACATCTTCAACTTTCACATCCGGAATATCCGTAATGTCAACCATCATCTGATCCATACATATTCTTCCGAGAATAGGTGCCTTCTTTCCGTGGATCAGCACATAACCTTTGGACGAAAGCGAACGCGGGTAACCATCCGCATAACCGATTGCAACCGTGGCAACCCTGGTCGGCCGGTCGGTTATATAAGTCCTTCCGTAGCTGATTCCTTCACCTGCTTCCAGCTCTTTTACAAATATAACATGGCTCTTTAACTCCATTACCGGATTATATTCTATCTCTGTCAGCATCTCATCTGACGGATGCATTCCATAAAGAATAATGCCCTCTCTTACCATATCAAGCGCATATTCAGGCATATCAACTATTGCCGCACTGTTGCAGCAATGCCTTATTCTGAAATTCACTCCTCTGTCCGCAAGTTCATCTATTACTTTCATGAATCTTTCAAACTGTATATGTGAAAAAGTCTTATCGCCTGAATCCGCAGTTGCAAAATGCATGAAGATTCCATCGCAGTCAAGTCCGGGCATCCTGCATACCCTTTCTATCTCGTCAACCGATGATTCATCCGCCGCAAAACCTATTCTGTTCATTCCTGTGTTGATTTTTATATGGCATGAGGCACTTTCATTCATCTGCACTGCACATTCTGATACTTCCTTTGCCATTTCTTCCGAAAGCATGGCAAATGTAATGCGGTTCCTGATTGCTTCTTCATATTCTGCCTTGCATACATATCCAAGCACAAGGATCATATTGTTGATGCCGTGTTCCCTTAATTCAATTGCCTCTCTTGCCGTCGCTACCGCAAATCCGTAAACCTCGTCTTTAATTGCTTTGGCAACTTCTATTGCTCCGTGTCCGTAAGCATCCGCCTTAACGATTGCCATTATTTTGACATTGTCGCCGACTCTCTCCTTTGCCTGTCTGATATTGGCATGGAGCGCATCCAGATGTATTATTGCATAAGTTCTCGTAAACTTCTTCATTGCTGTTCATTATCCTCTATATATCTAACTGATTATTTGCACATAACAGTGCCTATGTATTCAAAAAGATCTCCTGCTTTAACCGAATGCAGGCTCTTTCCTTCCGATGCCGCGCATCCCGCAAGTCCGTGTATGTATACGCCCATCGCCGCTGCCGAAAAAGGTTCCAGCCTGCACGCGAGCATACCTGATATTACACCTGTCAGGACATCGCCCATTCCGCCTTTGCTCATTGCCGCGCATCCGGATGTATTAATATATAATCCTCCGTCCGGTGATGCCACAACAGTCGCCGCATCCTTAAGTACACAAATGACATTATTTTCTGCAGCAAAACGTGCAGCAAATCCTGCGATATCTCTAAGTATATCATCCTTCGGAATGTGGCACAATCTTTCCATTTCACCTATGTGCGGAGTAATTATAACAGTACTTTTGCATTTTTTCAACAAAGAAATATCATCTGCGATAATATTCAGTGCATCCGCGTCCATTATAAGCGGACATTCTGCCGAATCAATCACTTTATATACTATATTCCGTGCCGTTTCATCCGTACCAAGCCCTGGTCCGATTATTATCCTCGACGCCCTGTCTGCAGCATTTTTAACCACATCAACGGCATCATTATTGTCATACCCGTCAACAATCGCCTCCGGTATAAGTTCCTTCAGCACCGCAGTATTGTTGTTATGCGTTACTATCTCCACGAGACCGCTGCCGCTTCTGTACGAGGCCTCCGCCGCAAGGTAAGCCGCACCGCTCATTCTGGCATTCCCGGCAATGACTACCGTCCTTCCGTATGTGCCTTTATTGGAGTGTGCATCTCTTTCAGGTATTTTATATATATCTTCAGGTGTAAAATACCTGGCAGGGTTAAGGCCTGACAGTGCCTGCGGACAGAAACCGATATCGGCAACCGTTATGTCTCCCGCATATTCCTTTCCGGGATAAAGCATAATTCCAATCTTATTATATCCAAATGTCACCGTAGCATCCGCCCTGACGGCACAATTCATGACCGCACCGGTATCAGCATTTATTCCCGAAGGAATATCCACGCTCACAACAAGGCCTCCCGCATCATTAATCATTTCTATTACTTCATTATACGGTTCCTTTACATCGCGGGACAAACCCGTTCCGAATATGGCATCCACTATTATATCATATTCACCTATATCCGATATGTTACCACAGGGAATATGCGATTTCCGGGCAATTTCAAGCTGAAGTCTGAATTCTTCCGTCATATGTTCTTCATTACCGACGGTTATTATATCAACCGTGAGTCCCTGCCATGTCAGTATCCTTGCCGCAGCCACTCCGTCAGCACCGTTATTGCCATGTCCGCATACCGCACATATCCTGACGCTTCGTCCGAATTCAGCTGCTATTCTTGCGACACATCCCGCCACCTCAAGTGCGGCTCTCTCCATGAGCACTACCGACGGAACGCCCATGGAATGTATCGTATATTCATCGACTGTTTTTGACATCGCTCCTGTTAAAGCATATTTCATAATTACCCGTTCTCCTCCTTATTATCAAAGACCTCCATCATCTCAGGTCCCAGTAAATCATGCATATATGTATATATATTGGTGTTGGCGATTTCCTTGTCCTGTTTGATTATTATTCTCCTCTTAAGTTCTGTTCTCGTCACGTCAATCCAGGCTGCAAGTTTCTGTATGTCCCTGTAATTGGAATGAATTCTGTCATAACACACCTGCACACATTCAATTACAAGTTTAATGTTGGCATTACGGATTTTGTAAGGGATATCAAGCTGTTCCTGTTCCAGTTCCTCTATTTTCAGCTTGGCCTCTATTATCAGCTTCTGGTTCGTCGCCATGAGTTTCTGCCTTTTGGACTCCGAAAGTTCCATATTTTCGACATTGTCTATAATGGACTGCATGAGCTTGTCTTTAATCTTATGCACTTCCTTAAGGTCATCATTAATCTGGCCCTGACGTTTTAAAAGGTCATTGAGTTTCTTCTCACATTCCCTTATCTCGTCAGTCTTATCCTTTTCCGGAAAAAGGACATGATACCGTTCATCAAGTGTCAATATCGGCAGCTGTTTATATGCCGCATTTTTCTTAACTTCTTCGATAGTAAGAGCCATCGCCTTCATTCCTCTCTGTTCATATAGTTAAAAAGTCTGCCACCTGTCGCAGCAGACAATTCCTATCTGGTATTCATATTATATGACAATGTCATAAGGCTTTCCGAAAGATGTACATTCTCAACCACAACATCAGACGGAACTATTAAATCCATATGCGCAAAATTCCATATGCCTTTAATTCCCGCTTCCACTGCCATTCTGGCAACTTCATTCGCACTTGTCTTGGGTATGGTAAGTGCCATAATTTCAATATTATTGTCCCTGATAAAATCCGCCATCTCTTCCATAGGCATAATCTTAGCGCCGCGGCAGTCCCTGCCTATAAGTTCCGGATTACAGTCAAACATTCCCTTGACCACAAATCCTCTTTTTTCAAAATTAGCATAATTAGCAATTGCCCTTCCGAGATTACCCGAACCGGCAATTATAATATTATGGACATGGTCGATTCCGAGAATCTTCGCAATCTCATCATGCAGATATTCAACATTATATCCGTATCCCTGCTGGCCGAATCCGCCGAAATGGTTCAGATCCTGTCTTATCTGTGAAGCCGATACCTTCATTCTGTTGCTGAGATCTCCTGAAGATATCCTTTCGACCCCGTTATCAAGCAGTTCTTCAAGATATCTGTAATACCTTGGAAGTCTCTTGACTACAGCAAGTGATATATCATTACGGTCCATATGTTCCTCCTGAAAATAAAAATTGACATTTATCAGTACATATGATTTTAACAGTATGTCAGATAAATGTCAATTTATAATGAGCCTCCCGCATATGCATTAAAGGCTTACTTTTCTCTTCAAAAGCTCCGAAACTCCGATATATGTTCCTATTACAAATAAGATTTCAAACAGGTACACAAGCCATGAGCCTGCTATCATCTGTGCAAACGAATCACCGAAATCAAATGTCGGAATATGGGAAGATACAATTGCTGTGACAACCCTTATTACAACAAAGAGTCCGAATGCAAGCCATCCCTTGCCCTTCTTATTGGCAAGAATGGTAGCACTCAGGGTTATTGCAAGATATGCGAAACTTACGGTAAGAATTATATTGATCCATATTCCCAGCACGACTGCAGCAATTCCGATTATAATATCAGATATATTCGTGCCCGCCATAATCTCCAGAATCTGATCCGCCATTTCCCTCATATTCCTGATGTTGCCATATTTAACCATAGCAAGCTGTACATCTGCATAAATAAAGAGAATGTAAAGTGCCGATGCCAGAACGGTCACAATAAACAGCGTAAGATACTTGGCACCGACTATGGCATAAGTCGAATTCGGGGTCATAAATGTCATATAACTGTATTTGGAATTAAGTTCCCTGGCATACGAGACAACACCCATTATCATAAGGAATATAATGCCTGCCCAGCCACACAGCAGAAACAATATCATTGATATGGCAACGTTGGCATCACTTTTGCATAAAATACTTCCGCCAAGATAAAGTTCAAGTGCAAAAAGTATGGAAAAAATAACAATATACAGTGTCATATCTTTTCTGAGTTCATATTTAATAAGCTTTAGCATAAGGTGCACCTCCCCATCCATATACTTCTTTATATAATTCAACAAGTGATTTGCGGTTGGCATCTCTTAATTTATCGGCATCCCCGGCAAGCACAAGCTGTCCGTTTTTCATAAAAAGAGCTCCGTTTACAATATTTTCAAGTTCATCGACAAGATGGCTTGAGATTACTATCGTCCTGCTTCCTCCGGCATTGGCCATGATAGCATTAATTATAACCTCTCTCGCAAGAATATCTATTCCGTTAAGAGGTTCATCAAGCATGATAAGACCTGCATCTCTCGAAAGTGCAACCGCAATCTTTAACTTGGCCAGCATGCCGGTTGACATATTCTTGACCTTATCGCCAAATTGCAATCCCATCCTGGCCAGCAGATCGTAAAATACCGGTTCCGAAAAATCCTTATAAAAATCCTTATAAAACGCAACTATATCTTTGACAGTCATATAAGGATAGAAATAACTTTCAGTCGGCATATATGCTATATGGGCTTTGCTTTTCGTATCAAGCATCTTTCCATCCATTGTTATCGTGCCCGATGTGGGTTTAATAAGTCCCGCAATCATCTTCATAAGTGTTGTCTTGCCGCTTCCGTTAGGTCCCAACATCGCATACACTTTACCGTCATCCAGCCTCATATTAACATGATCGACTGCTGTACATGAGTAGTATTTTTTAACAAGTTCATCACAAATTAACATTACCCGTCTCCTGTTCCCATATTTTAGTTTTCACAAATTATAACACTATTCTTTGCATATAGCAAGTTGCAAAGAATTTTTCTTTAATGTATACTGTAAATAAATATTTGAAAGAGAGGTCATGCATATGAATAATGTAATACAGATGATTGATGATGCAGCATCATATATCAGAAATCACATTGATTTTACCCCACAGATTGCAATAATTCTCGGATCCGGACTCGGCCCTCTTGCCGGCGAAATAACATCTCCGGTAGTTATGAAATATTCGGATATTCCGCATTTTAAGGCTTCAGCCGTAGCCGGGCACGCCGGTGAACTTATTGCCGGAACCATAGACGGCCGCAAGGTTCTTGTAATGAACGGAAGGTTTCATTATTATGAGGGACATCCTATGGAAATCGTTACCCTCCCGATACGCGTATTTGCACGGCTCGGAATACGTAACCTGCTTGTAACCAATGCCGCCGGCGGAATTGCCGACAGACTTAACCCCGGTTCTGTAATGCTGATTACGGACCACTTAAGCATGATGTGCCCTTCCCCTCTTATCGGTTCCAACCTTGATGAGTTCGGTCCCCGTTTTCCGGATATGACAGATATATATACGCCGGAACTCCTTGACATTGCGCGGCATGCAGCAGCCGTAAGCGGTGTCAGCGTTGAAGAAGGTGTTTATTGTTATTTCCGCGGTCCCCAGTATGAAACTCCTGCCGAAATCCGCGCTGTCCGTGCACTCGGAGCTGATGCAGCCGGAATGTCAACCGTGCCTGAAGCCATCGTTGCCAGGCATTGTGGTATGAGAATACTCGGAATTTCATTGATCACCAATAAGGCTGCAGGTCTCGGTAACGGCGGATTGTCCCACACCGAGGTCAACGAAACCGCTAATTCATCGGAGGAAAGGATTATAAGGCTGGTACACCAGATACTTGATGAATGGAACTAAATCATGATACTTAATTGTAATAATATATGCAAAACATTTATAACCGATGACATTCTTAAAAATGTCTCGTTTCACATTGAAGACGGTGAGAAAGCTGCCATAGTCGGGATTAACGGTGCCGGCAAGTCAACTCTTCTTAAAATAATAGTCGGCGAACTCGAAGCAGACTCCGGAAGTGTTACGATTGCCAAAGATGCATCCATCGGTTATCTCGCACAGCATCAGGATATCTCTTCCGACAGAACCATATATGAAGAGGTAATGACTGTCAAGGAAGATATTATCAACCTTGAGCTTACACTCCGCTCTCTTGAAAAACAGATGAAGCATGCATCCGGTGACGAACTTAATGCCCTGCTTGAAACATATACGCTGCGCGACCATGAGTTTGAACAGGCTAACGGATACGCTGCAAGAAGTGAGGTTGTCGGTGTCCTTAAAGGTCTCGGATTCTCGGAAGAAGATTTCGACAAGAAAATATCCCTTCTCTCAGGCGGTGAGAAAACACGTGTGTCGCTTGGCAGGCTGCTTTTGAGCAAACCGGACATATTGCTTCTTGATGAACCTACCAACCACCTCGACCTTCCGTCAATAGCCTGGCTTGAATCATATATCATTAATTACAGCGGAAGCGTCCTCATTGTTGCACACGACAGATATTTTCTCGAACGTACAGTTACCAAAATAATAGAACTTGATAACGGAATCTGCACCGTATATTCCGGAAGATACTCTGACTATTCGGCCAAGCGTTCAATGATAAGAGCCGCAAAGCTCAAAGCTTACTACAACAACCAGCGTGAAATCAAGCATCAGCAGGAAGTTATAGACAAGCTTAAATCGTTCAACCGTGAGAAATCAATAAAGCGTGCCGAGAGCCGCGAAAAGATGCTTTCCAAAATGGATGTTATCGAGAAACCGTCCGAAGACTCCAAGGGTATGCATTTTGAACTTGAACCGGCCATTGTAAGCGGCAATGACGTTCTGACCGTAACGGATCTTACCAAAAGTTTTGGCAGCCGTACTCTTTTTTCCGGCATAAACTTTGAAATCAAACGCGGCGAAAGAGTCGCGCTTATCGGTGCTAACGGAACGGGTAAAACTACCATTCTCAAGATTATCAACGGTTTATGTGATGCGGACTCCGGAACCGTACGCTTAGGTTCCAATGTTGAATGCGGATATTATGATCAGGAACACCATGTCCTTGACATGAATAAGACATTATTTCAGGAAATCTCCGATGCATATCCGGATATGACCAATACCAGGATACGCAATGTTCTTGCCGCGTTTCTTTTTACCGATGACGATGTGTTCAAGCGGATTGGGGATTTAAGCGGAGGCGAACGCGGACGCGTGCTGCTTGCCAAGCTTATGCTTTCCAATTCCAACTTTCTGCTGTTGGATGAGCCTACCAATCACCTTGATATCAATTCAAAAGAGATTCTTGAGGATGCGCTGAATCATTACACAGGCACTTGTTTTTTCGTATCACATGACAGATATTTTATTAATTCTGTTGCCACAAGGATTCTTGATCTGCGGGATCATACTATAACCGGTTATATAGGCAATTACGATTATTACCTTGAAAAAAGTTCCGGCAATGCCGCCGTTCCCGTAAAGCAGGGTTCTAATGTTACATCATCTTCATCCAAAGAAGACAGACTGCTTAAGAAAGAACAGCAGGCCAAGGAACGTAAGAGGCTTAACGAGATAGCCGCAATCGAAAAACGCATCTCCGAGATTGATTCTCTTGTTGCAAAAATAGATCATGAACTTGCAAAGGAAGAGGTTTATACCGACCATACCAAGGCTTCCGATTTCAGCAGGAAACGTGATGAGCTTCTTTCCGAACAGGAGAAATTATATTCCGACTGGGAAAATTTAGAAGAAAATTCATAAAACAAGCTCCGCATTCCTTTAAAAGGCTGCGGAGCTTTAAATTATTTATCAATATAAGTTATCATTCCGGGACCGAGTTTCTCAGTCGGTCTCGCTGTAAAACCATGGTCAAGATAGAATTTTTCCCTTCCTTTGGCACACATAAGACATAGCATCATACGCGTACCCGGCATTGTAATCGACTCAACATATTCCTTAAGTTTCTTAAGGATCTGTCCTCCTATACTGTGCTTTTGTGCTTCCGGAATTACCACAAGGTCCTGTATATATGATATAACAGCTCCGTCCCCGACTACCCTGCCCATTCCGACCGGTTTTCCGTCGATATATGCACATAATGTATATAAAGCATTATCGATTGCTTTCTTTGCCTGTTCTCTTGACAATTCTATCCATCCGACTTTATGTCTTAGCATAAGATATGTGTCGGTATCCAATGTATTTTCTTTTATCTCAAGCATAGTATTCCTCTTTTCGATTGTTATTTGCAATCGAGGTTCTCTTCAATACGTTTCCAGTCTGCTTTGAGAATCCGTTGCTTACGACCCCTGAATTCCGATTCCTCTTCATACAGATATTTCTGATTAAGAAGCCCGTCAAGTGTCATCTGGATACGCTCAGGCGATATCTTGTTATACTCGGCAACACTGTTGACTGTCTTCCAATATGTGGCAACCTTATCCATATTCTTAAGTCGCTTAAGCGAATCAATAATAAGATTAATATAAAACTGCTGTTCCTGTGTCTGCCTTGGCATTTCGACATATGAATTGGCTGATGATTTAAGCTTATTGCTAAGTGCAAATTTCACTGCATAGATTATAACTTTCTTGTTCAGTTCCCTCAGATATTTAACTGCCAGGTCGAAATGTCCGTCACCTGTGAAAATAATGAACACATCCGGTGATTTTTTCTTAGCTGCTTCCCTGTATATCGCATCGAGAATAATAAAATCAGTAAAATCTTTATCGACGCCGTCTTTCATACTGGCTGTATGTATTACATTTCTGGTATATTTACTTAATTTCTCTAATTCCGGTCCTATAACTCTGTTGTTGAAATCCCCGTAAAAATATAAATTCTCAAGCTTGTACTCACTGCATATCTCGTTATACCATTCATCAACATTCGGAGACATGTTAAACTTGTTAGTATACGAATAAAACCAATGCTCATAATCCACAAAAGCAACCGCTGTCTGTTTATCATTTTTCTTAAATAATCCCACGTAAATCCTCCTTTCCTATATTTTATTACAATGCAAAAAAGGCACTGTAAAATTATTATATAACTTTACAATGCCTTTTGCAAGAAAATATATTTTATAAAACCATTGTATTTCTGTCAGGGACTGCTCCGAGCGATATATTGAGATTACCGTTACGGCATCTGAGCGAATCTATGAACTCTTTCTCACTGACACCGGCTTTCATTCCGATTAAATAAGTAAGCTCATAGAGGGTTCCCATATTGGTTGTCTTTACGTTATTGAGAGTACATTCTGTTGTATATTCTTTAAAAATATCCTCAAACACACCTTCATAATTAAGGTCCTCCGGAATCGTTATTTTAAGCTGGCGGTCGGCCGTCTTCATCTCACCGAAGGAAGTCTTGCAAAGAACTATAAGCACAATACATATGATAACAGCTGCCACCGCTCCGAACACAAGATATCCGAGTCCGCATGCCAGTCCTGTTGCCATGGCAAAAAACACGACCGCAATATCTTTGGCACTTCCCGGTGCACTCCTGAATCTGACAAGCGCAAATGCTCCTGCAAGCGAAAATGCCCTCGCCACGCTGTTGCCCACAAGCATTATTACTAATGATACTATAACCGGAAGTACCGCCACAGCAACGATATAATCTTTCGTATAACTGCCTTTTTTCTGGGTAAACATATAACATACCGAAATCAGGACTCCGAGAACAACTGCCACACCCATGCTTGCCAGCGATGTTCCTGCCGATATCATTGAATCTGTTGAACTGATAATTGAATTAAACATAATTAATTGTCTCCTTTATTACACCATTAAGGTATTTCATATATTCTGTTCCGTATTTGGAAAAAGAAACCGGGTAAAGCTTCAGCTTTGTCAGCATTCCGGTAAACCACGACGGTGTCGCACCGGATATCTTCACTTCCATAAGCCATTGTCCCGGACTCAGAAGCTGTTCTCCGTATGCTCCTGACTCAAGCCTTAAGTCATTCCTTCTGGTCTGTATATTAGTATCAAACGTTACCCTGAAGCTGTCATCTTCCATTCCAAAATAAGCCCGCCTGTCATACGATATAAAAACCTTCGGCATAAGTTCGTAGTAATTTTTAAAATAGTCAATTTCCGCAAGGACCTGTCTGTTAAGTCCGTTACCATCCGGTCTTATTCCTTCGTCAAGATAATCGTACGCCTCTTTAAGCTGCATAGATGTTCTTCTCTTATTGACTATCCCTTTGTATTTTTTCTTTATTTCCACAAAAGCCATGTCCTCAAGTGCCGGTGTTCCGTATGTCCTGAGTCTCAGTTTTTCCTTATAGACAGGCTTTGAAAGCGATTTTCTTATCAGATAATCGTTTGCAGTATCATAATATATATTACTTATACTGTATGTGCCTCCGTCCGTGCTGTACGCATCCGGCTCCATATATTCTGAAATATATCCGACGATCGCATTGTAAGTTTCATCACCCAGCATGTATTTCTGCTCACGCCGGTTAAATACTTCTATAGGCAATCCACTCACCACCTTTGCTGTTTATTATGATTAAGATAATAATCCGGTAATGTGTTGTCTTTCTGATTGTACTATGTAATTTTACTGAATTTTTACTGTAATTTTACCATGTGTGCATGTATGGGACTACCCTGTTATTTAGTGTCGTTTTGCCATAATTTTCTTATATATGTGTGTAAATACACATATTGCCCTATTTTGGTGTAAATACAATATCTTGTGTATTTTTTTGTATTTTTATCAATATATGGTAGACTAGACAGGATGATAGTGCTATAATGACAACCGTGGCAAATCGTGTTAAATTACATTTAATGCACTGAAACAGGGCATTTGTCCTGCTTATATAAACTATTTTCATGTATGGGAGGATTACTATGAAAGTCATCAAAAGAGACGGCCGCGAGGTTAATTATGACCGTAACAAAATCATAATTGCCATTCAGAAGGCTAATGACGAGGTTCCGTTTAACGAAAAGATATCTGATGAGAAGATACACGGAATCGTCGCATCAATTGAAAAGCTCGGTGCGGGCACATTACAGGTTGAAGAGATACAGGATATTATCGAGCAGAAGCTTATGGCAGAACGTAAATTTGTTCTTGCCAAGACATACATTATTTACCGTTACCAGCGTGAGATGGTCCGTAAGTCCAATACAACGGACGAATCCATTCTCGGTCTTATACAGCAGACCAACAAATACGCTATGGAAGAGAATTCCAACAAGAATGCCGCTGTAGCTTCCACGCAGCGTGACCTTATTGCCGGTGAGGTTTCAAGAGACCTTACCAAGAGACTTCTTCTTCCTGAGAAGATTTCCAAGGCACATGAAGAAGGTATTCTCCATTTCCATGATGCCGACTATTATGTACAGTCTATTTTTAACTGCTGTCTTATAAATATAAGTGACATGCTTGACAACGGAACCGTTATGAACGGCAAGATGATTGAGAGCCCGAAGAGTTTTCAGGTTGCATGTACCGTAATGACGCAGATCATTTCAGCGGTTGCGAGCAGCCAGTACGGAGGCCAGTCGGTTGATATAAGCCACCTCGGCAAATATCTCCGCAAGACCAAGGAGAAGTTCTTAAAGCATTATACCGAGACGTTCGGTGACACTCTTTCCGCGGAACAGATTCAGAAAATTGCTTCCGACCGCATGAAGGATGAGCTTAAAGCCGGCGTACAGACTATACAGTATCAGATTAACACATTAATGACCACTAACGGACAGTCTCCTTTCGTCACTCTTTTTCTTAACCTTAAAGAGGACGATCCATATGTGGAGGAAGTCGCACTTATTATAGAAGAGATTCTCAAACAGCGTATACAGGGAATCAAGAATAAGTCAGGTGTATATGTTACTCCTGCATTCCCGAAGCTTATATATGTACTTGATGAGCATAACTGCTTAAAGGGCGGCAAATACGACTATCTCACAAGACTTGCCGTTGAGTGTTCATCAAAGAGAATGTACCCTGATTATATCTCCGCCAAGAAGATGCGTGAGAATTACGACGGTGAAGTATTCAGCTGCATGGGATGCCGTTCATTCTTAAGTCCATGGAAAGATGAGAACGGTAATTATAAATGGGAAGGCCGTTTCAACCAGGGTGTTGTCAGCCTTAACCTTCCTCAGATAGGTATTATCGCACAAGGCAATGAAGAACGTTTCTGGGAGCTTATGGAAGAAAGGCTTTCATTGTGTTTTGAAGCTCTTATGTGCAGACATAAATCACTCGAAGGAACACTTTCGGATGTCAGCCCTATTCATTGGCAGTACGGCGCCATCGCCAGACTTGAACCGGGTCAGACAATTGACAGTCTCTTACATGGCGGATACTCAACAATCTCTCTGGGATACATCGGTCTTTATGAAGTAACCAAACTTATGACCGGAGTAAGCCATACAAATCCTAAGGGTACTGCTTTTGCCATGAAGGTTATGAGACGTCTTCGTGAGGCATGTGACACATGGAAACGTAATACCGGAATCGGTTTCGGTCTCTATGGCACACCTGCCGAATCACTCTGTTACAGATTTGCCGAGATTGACCGTAAGAAATTCGGTGATATCGAAGATATTACCGATAAAGGTTATTACACCAACTCCTATCATGTTGATGTACGTGAGAAAATAGATGCTTTCAGCAAGTTTAAATTTGAAAGCCAGTTCCAGAACATTTCAAACGGCGGTGCTATTTCATATGTTGAGATTCCTAACCTCAGACATAATCTCCCTGCACTTGAAGAAATGGTCAAATACATATATGATAATATACAGTATGCTGAATTTAATACCAAGTCTGACTATTGCCAGGTATGCGGTTACGACGGGGAGATTATTATCAACGATAATCTTGAATGGGAATGTCCGCAATGTCATAACAAGGACCACAACAAGATGAATGTTACCAGAAGAACATGCGGTTACCTCGGCGAAAACTTCTGGAATGTCGGCAAGACCAAAGAAATAAAAGCAAGAGTACTTCATATTTAAGGGGATTTGTCATGAATTATGCAGATATCAAACGTAACGATGCAGCTAATGGTCCCGGTGTGCGCATATCACTTTTTGTAAGCGGATGTACACATCATTGCAAGGGCTGTTTTAACGAAGAAGCATGGGATTTCAATTACGGTAAACCTTACACCGAGAAAGAAACCGATTATATAATAAGCGAGCTCGCTCCGGGTTATATAGGCGGACTTACGATTCTCGGCGGAGAACCGATGGATCCGGCCAATCAGCCCGGCATTCTCCCACTGCTTCGTAAAGTCAGGGAAACCTATGGTAATACCAAATCCATATGGATATATACAGGATATCTTTTTGACAGGGACATTCTCGGCAGAATGGTTGATGAACTTCCATATACCAGAGAGATTCTGTCATATGTGGATGTCATAATGGATGGACCATTTATTGAAGAGCGCAAGAATCTGGATGCCTATTTCAGGGGTTCCGATAACCAGCGTGCCATTCTTGTACAGGAAACACTTGCGGACAACGGCAATCTCCATTACTGGGAGCCGCGCAAGCCAAAATATGTCTACTCTGCCACCTGATCGATTAATATTGCTACAGAAGGAGAACTTTAGATGACAGCGAACATTAAAGTCAAAAAATTAAATCCCAATGCCACGCTCCCGACATACGGTTCAGCGTACGCAGCCGGTGCTGATCTTTACGCATGTATGGATGCGCCTGTAACAGTCAATCCCCATGAAACAGTCATGTTTCACACCGGACTCGCAATGGAAATTCCGCAAGGTTACGCAGGATTGATATATCCGCGGAGCGGAATGGCATGCAAAAGACATCTCGCACCTGCCAATAAGGTCGGTGTTGTAGATCCTGATTACCGTGGTGAATTTATGATTGCTCTTCATAATCACTCTGATGAAGCTCAGGTCGTTGAGCCGGGTGAGCGCATCGCCCAATTAGTAATAACGCCTTTTATAACGGCAGAATGGGAACTTTGTGATGAACTTTGTGATACTGTACGCGGAGCCGGTGGCTTTGGCAGTACGGGATACGGCAAATAATACATATTAAAATTAAACGCTATGAGTTTTGAACCCATAGCGTTTTTTGATTAATTAATATTCGGTGTATTTTTTTTCTTTATTTTATTCCATATGATCACAAAACATATCACATGCGCCGCAAACGTAATTATCCAGGTTATCGGATATGATGCATATATGACCTTCGTGGTGTGAAATTCAGGTATTCTGAATATCGTCGCAATCCATACCAGTCTCAGTCCGCATGCTCCTACAAGCGATACCACCATAGGAAGCACCGCGTAGCCGAGTCCTCTTATGGATCCGACCATGACGTCCATCATTCCGCATAATGCATATGTACCACAGATTATCTGCAGTCTGACCATTCCGGCATCTACAGCAACCGGATTATCGGTATAAATTCCAAGCAACGGCCTTCCAAGCAATACCGCAAGCTGTCCGAGCAGCATTCCAGTCACAATGACACAGCCCTGGCCGGTAAAAAGGATTTTTTTGATACGGTCCATACGGCCCGCGCCGTAATTCTGTCCCGTGAACGAAAGCGTCGCGTGGTGGAATGTATTCATAGCCATATATACGAAACCTTCTATATTCGCTGCTGCCGAGTTGCCTGCCACAACAATTTCTCCAAAAAGGTTGATTGATGACTGGATAACTACATTGGAAAGAGAAAATACCGTTCCCTGAAATCCCGCCGGAAGTCCTATTTTCATAATCATTCCGAGCTTGTCACGCCTTATTCTCAATTTCTTAATGTCAAGATGTATCACACTTTTATCCCTTATGAGGCACATTACGACCAGTGTTGCAGAAATCGTCTCAGATATAACTGTCGCAATGGCTACACCCGCAACGTCCAGCTTGAATACAATGACAAGAAGTAAATTAAGTGCTATATTTACAACTCCGGCCGCGAAGAGGAAATATAGCGGTCTTTTGGTATCTCCGACAGCTCTCAGAATTGCACTGCCGAAATTATATACCATCATCGCCGGCATGCCGAGAAAGTATATTCTGAGATACAATGTTGCAAGAGAAAGTATTTTATCCGGAGTCTGCATAAGAATAAGCAGATACCTGGCAAATATCACTCCGATGACCATGAGTATGCACCCACTGATAAAGCTCAATAACATTGCCGTATGTACCGTATCCTTGAGTTCGTCTTTTTTGTCCGCGCCATAATAACGTGCAACAAGCACATTAGCACCGATTGAAAGTCCTATAAAAAGATTGGTAAGCAAATTAATAAGTGCCGTGTTGGAACCGACCGCGGCCAGTGAATTATCACCCGCGAAATTACCAACCACAATAATATCCGCCGCGTTAAAAAGCAGCTGCAATATATTGGAAAACATAAGAGGAAACGCAAACAGCAGCATTTTCTTAAGAATTGAGCCATTGCACATATCCATTTCGTAATGTTGTCCTTTTTTACCGTGTAACATCTGTTTCACTTCTTTCTCTATGCTCTTAATTTAGTACCTTTACCGTCCCTCTTGGCAGTTTTCAGTTTCTTAAGCGACACCTCTCTGCCTTTATATTCTATTGTGACATCCGCATCTTCAGGTATCACACATACATCCTCAATTGTGTCTTCTGTCCCAAGTTTCATACCACGCACTCCGATTGCGCTCTTCTTTTTTTCAGGGATTTCATCAAGTCTGAACTTAAGAAAATATCCCGCCGTTGATTGCAATACAACAATACGGCTGCTTATTATCTGTCCGTCCTCACCAGCTGTGGCATCCGTCATGATAATCTCCGCCACCTTATCACCATCAGCAAGCTTGGTCGACGCAATAGTACGCTTGGAAGCGTCAAACTCACTTCCATCCACTAACTTCATCATACCACCTGAAGTCACAAAGAGAAGCTTGCGGTCCTTGATCTGGCCCGATGCACAAAGATATATGATTTCTTCGCCTGCGCTGCTGTAATTACCCAGGTTGTCGATAGGTGTTCCCTTGTCCCTGAATCTGGTAAACGGTATGTCCGAAACCTTTATCTGATGAAGATTTCCGTTATCCGTAAAAATACATATTTTTTCGGTGTTCATACACTTAAATACATATTTGTTTTCCGAAAGCACTGCCTCCTGATTACGTTCAAAACCGGCCACATCGATAGTCTTGGAATATCCGAATCTGTCCATTATAAAAACAACTTCCTGCTCAACAAGCTTCGGCTCCTCATAAACAGCTGCCGTCGCATCCTCTATGATCGTGAGACGTGGCATCTTATATTCTTTCTTGATCTGTTCAAGATCTTTCTTAATAGCCTTCTTCATTGCCTTACGGCTTCCCAATATATCCTCGTATCTGGCAATCTTAAGAAGTGTCTCCTCGTATTCTTTCTCCAAAGCTTCTATTTCGAGTCCGATTAATTTGTAAAGACGGAGTTCAAGAATTGCCGTCGCCTGTCTCTCCGTAAAATGAAGTTTGGCAGCATCATTCCGGGACTTCTCTGATTTAAATTTAATATCGGTTGTATCACCTGATATCAGGCATGCCTTGGCCTGCTTAAGGCTTGTACTGCCACGGAGTATCTCAATAATAAGGTCTATTATATTGCATGCGCGTATAAGACCTTCCTTAACTTCTTTATTATCATATTCTTTCTGAAGAAGAGTTGTATATTTGCGCGTGTTTATATCATACTGGAACTCAACATTATATCTTATGATGTCTTTCAATCCCAGTACTTCCGGTCTTCCATCCGCAATAGTGAGCATATTAACACCGAAAGTGTCTTCTAACTTAGTCTTCTTATAGAGAAGATTTTCAAGCTTATTAACATCGGCATTCTTCTTGAGTTCAAGTACAATTCTTATTCCGTCCTTTGATGACTCATTCGATATATCAACAATGTCCTGTGTCTTCTTCGTCTCAATCAGATCAACCACATCTGAAATAAATTTACCTATTCCGGCACCGATCATAGTATACGGTATGGCGCTTATTACAAGCTTGTCCTTGTCAGACTTTCTCTTGCCCGGTTCAAATTCAACATTACCGCGGAGCTTGATCTTGCCCACGCCAGTCTCGTATATACTAATCAGTTCACTCTTATTGACAACACGGCCGCCTGTCGGGAAATCCGGTCCCGGCATGTACTCCATAAGTTCTGCGGTTGTGATATCTTCATTATCCATATATGCCTCAACGGCATTAATTACTTCTTCAAGATTATGTGTCGGTATGCTTGTAGTCATTCCGACCGCAATACCTTCAGAACCATTGATAAGTATATTCGGGACTCTTACCGGAAGAACGGAAGGTTCTTTCTCCGTCTCATCGAAATTCGGGACGAAATCAACCACATTCTTATCAAGATCCTTAAGATATACCTCCTGCGTAAATTTCTTAAGTCGCGCTTCGGTATATCGCATTGCTGCGGCGCCGTCTCCCTCAATGGAACCAAAGTTTCCGTGACCGTCAACCAGTGCCATTCCTTTTTTAAAATCCTGTTCCATGACAACAAGCGTCTCATATATTGAACTATCACCGTGCGGATGATATTTACCCATCGCATCACCGACAATACGGGCCGATTTACGGTGCGGCTTATCATAATTGAGTCCGAGCTGATCCATGGCATACAGCACACGCCTCTGTACCGGTTTAAGACCATCCCTGACATCCGGAACTGCTCTGGATGTTATTACACTCATGGAGTAGTCTATATATGATTTCTGCATTACATCAGAATATTCTGTTTTAAGTATCGTCTCTGCCATATATCCCTCCTATATATCAAGTTCCGCATCATGTGCATGTGCATGTATGAAATCACGTCTCGGCGGAACTTCTGTTCCCATAAGCATCGATGTCACATGGGATGCCATCTTTGCATCTTCTATCTCGACCTGTTTTAAAATCCTGGTCTCCGGATTGAGTGTGGTCTCCCAAAGCTGGTCATCATCCATCTCTCCGAGTCCTTTATATCTCTGAAGCGTGAATGATGTTCCGGCATGTTCTTTACGATATTTTTCCAATGCTTTATCATCATACAGATACTGCCCCTCGCCTTTCTTCGGAACCACTTTATAGAGCGGAGGAGTCGCCAGATACACATGTCCTTCCTGGATGAGTTCCGGCATAAATCTGTAGAAAAATGTAAGTAACAGCGTATCGATATGTGCGCCGTCAACATCAGCATCTGTCATAAATATTATCTTGTTGTATCTTAATTTAGATATATCAAAATCATTACCGTACCCTTCAGAAAATCCGCATCCGAACGCGGTAATCATCGTCTTAATCTCGGCATTGGCAAGCACCTTGTCCATTGTTGCTTTCTCGACATTGAGTATTTTACCTCTGATAGGTAAAATCGCCTGCGTTTTCCGGTCTCTTGCTGTCTTGGCAGAACCTCCGGCCGAATCTCCCTCAACTATGAAAATCTCGCATTCCTCAGGATTACGGCTTTCACAGTTAGCAAGCTTACCATTGGTATCGCAGGAAAATTTCTGTTTAACAAGAAGATTGGTCTTGGCCTTTTCCTCCTGTTTACGAATCTTGGCAGCCTTCTCGGCACAGGCAATAACACTCTTAAGTGTCTCAAGATTCTTATCAAAAAACCTCACGAGTTCATCTCCCGTAATCTCGGCAACAATTTTACCCGCATCCTGATTATCAAGCTTAGTCTTGGTCTGTCCCTCAAATCTCGGTTCCGGATGCTTGACGGCAATAATTCCCGTCATTCCGTTACGCACATCACTTCCCGTAAAATTCGCATCCTTATCCTTAAGGATACCCAATTCCCTGGCATACTGGTTGATTACTGTTGTAAACTTGGTCTTGAAACCTGTGATATGCGTTCCGCCTTCCTGCGTATATATATTATTGCAGAATCCAAGAATTGACTCCTGAAATTCATCCACGAACTGAAATGCGCATTCAACTTCCACTCCGTCCTTGCTTCCCTTGTAATATATAACATCACACACAGGCTCCTTATCCTCATCAAGAGCCTTAACATATGCTGTAATTCCTTCTTCTTCATGGAATGTTTCCTTATCTTCCATTCCTGTACGCTTATCTTCAAATATTATTGTAAGTCCCGGATTAAGATATGCCGTCTCATGTAATCTGCTTTTAATGTTCTCTGCCTTAAATTCCGTCTTTTCAAAAATAGTGGCATCCGGGAGAAATGTTACGCTTGTTCCGGTGTCATTCTTACGACATGTTCCACATTCCCTTAACGGATAGCATACCTTGCCCCTCTCATATCTCTGTTCGTATATAATTCCGCCCGTCTTAATGCGGACTTCGAGCCAGTCGGAAAGTGCATTTACCACAGATGCACCTACTCCGTGAAGTCCTCCGGATATCTTATATCCTCCGTCTCCGAACTTACCGCCTGCATGTAATATAGTAAATACAACCTCAACAGCCGGTATTCCTGCCTTAGGGTGAATACCAACAGGTATGCCTCGCCCATTATCCGTAATTGTCGCAGACCCGTCATTATTGAGTGTAACGCTTATCGTATCGCAATAACCGGCCAGATGCTCATCCACCGAATTATCCGCTATTTCGTATATAAGATGATTAAGTCCCTTGGTAGATACACTTCCGATGTACATACCGGGTCTCTTTCTTACCGCCTCAAGTCCCTCAAGAATAGATATGCTTGATGCATTATACTGCTGTTGCACTTTCTCAGCCATATTAATTTCCTTTCGTCTTTACATACCAAATACCCCGTTATGTTATGACGGGGTATTTGTTCATATCATTATTCTAGTATAACACGGCCACCGACTTTAAGTCCATTGTTTTTTAAAAAAACAGAACTACTGTTCGTCTGGCGGATTCACTGTCTTAAGTTCAAACCAGAATACACTTCCCTCTCCGACTTTGGAGTTAACACCAAATCTTGCTTCATGAAGTTTAAGTATATTCTTAACGATTGACAATCCTATTCCAGAGCCCTGTGTCGCCCTCCTGTGTGTCTTATCAACCTTATAATATCTGTCCCAGATACTGTCTATCTCATCTTCGGCAATTCCTTTGCCATGGTCTTCCACCTCTAGTCTTACGATTTCGCCGTTGACTATCTGTCTTACGATAACTGTCTTGTCGTCTCCTGCATAATTAATGGCATTATTAATCAGATTATATATTACCTGATATATTTTGTACTCATCAGCGCATACCTTTACATCATCACTATACTCAAAACGTATATCATACCCACTCTGTCCGGTAAGTTTTGAATACCTTTTGAGGACAGCCAGTATACTTGTTGTAAAGTCAAACACTTCTGCCGATATTTCCGATACTCCTGCCTGAAGTTTGGAAAGTTCAAGCATATCGTTAACCAGATTCGTAAGTCTTTTGGTCTCATCTATAATGACCTGCACATTTTCCGGTGTATTTTCTCCCGGAATATCACGCATAACCTCAGAGTATGCCGTTATCATAGTGAGCGGAGTCCGCAGATCGTGTGAAACATTGGCCAGAAGGTCTCTCTGAAGCTGCTCTGATTTGCCTAACTCTCCGGCTGCATAGTTAAGTGTATGGGACAGCTCCTCCACCTCCCTGTATCCGCGTCCGTCAAATCTGGTATCGAAATTACCGCCTGCAAGATTCTTGGCTGACTCATTAATTTTACGTATGGGTTTTGATGTAATATTAGATATTACAAGAGCGATCGCAACCGCTGTCACGACAAATATAGCGGATATATATATGAACTGCACCCGAAGTGTATACACTGTAGCATCCACCGGAGTTATAAGCATGCTCATAAGAATGAGATGTTCCTCACCCTGCGTATCTGTCACAAGTTTTATATATATCATACTTTTGGCTTGTGACACATAGCTTTTCATCATTCCGCCTTCTGCACTCATTTCCGGGTCATGCATTGAATCATCACTGTCTGACGAATACATCAATTCATTTTCATCAAAAAAATGCGTTCTGTCATCCTTCGGCGGTTTCTGCGAAACGTTGTCGTTATACCTGCCGTTTACCTCATAGCTTACGGTTCCGCCGTTCTGTTTTACCTTATTATAGAAGCAGTCATATGTCGTACTGTCCGGAATATATATGTGGCTTTTTGGCATAAGATTGGCACTGTATATGCTTTTGCCTTCCGAATCGGTAAGATTGATTTCCATATCATACTTATCGGCAAGTGTACTTATATAGTCTTCCAGATCGTCCGAATTCAGGTTTGCATACAGCTTATCTGCCGCTGTTTTCAACTCGTTTTTCTTAATGCTTTCATAAGAGCTGTTTAAATGCACTATCTGAAAATACCATAAAAGGCCCAGCAAAAAAACAGTAAAGCCAATGAGATATATAAAAATATGCCATTTAATGCTCATTTTCTTATGCTTCAAATCTGTATCCAACTCCTCTCAATGTAACAAGGTAACTCCTGTACTGTCCCAGACTGCTTCTTAATAATTTAATATGAGTATCAAGAGTCCTGTCATCACCGTAATAATCATATCCCCATACCTCAGTTATAAGTTTTTCCCTTGAAAGGGCTACGCCTCGGTTTCGTATCATATAAAACAGTAAATCATATTCTTTTGGGGTCATATTGACGCGTTCACCATCAACCATAACCGTCCGCGCTGTGCAATCAATAACAAGTCCGTCTATCCTGTATATTTCCTTACCATCTTCGCCCTGGTCCGCAGCCGGATTACCACGCCTTCCAAGAACTGCTTTAACTCTCATCATAAGTTCTCTCGGCGAAAAAGGTTTTACCACATAATCATCTATTCCGAGTTCAAATCCATGTATTTTATCATACTCTTCACCTCTTGCAGACAACATGATTACCGGAATCTGTTTTATCTTAAAAATCTCCCGGCATGCTGTAAATCCGTCCAGTTCAGGCATCATAACATCCATTATGATGAGATCGTAATCATTGGCGCGTACTTTGAGCACAGCCTCCATTCCGTCGGCGGCCTCATCCGTATCATACCCTTCAAACTCTGCATATTTCTTCAGTATGACCCTGATTCTTTCCTCATCATCAACTATTAATAATCGGCTCATTTATTTCCTCCATTCAACATCTATAAATTAAAAAAGTCACATTTGTATTCTATATGACTAATATAAAATACAAATGTGACAATAAGGTGTCAGATTAGTTAATATTAAGTATTTTTTTGACAACATCCTTCATCTGTGTCTTATCACATACAGTATCATGAAGAACAGGAGCTGTTCTTATGTCTTCAATTGCCTGCGGAACTGTTACATTGGCAATTCTGCTGAGTTCATCAACAAGTTCAAAATCCGTCATTGAATCGTATTTAGCCTTGTCGATTGCATCCATAACACTTCTCGTAAACTTAAACGGACTTGCTGTTGATGCTATTACCGTAGCTGTCTTATCAGATGTATCGGAAACATATTTCTTATATACACATGCTGCAACAGCTGTATGTGTATCTATTACATAACCGGTATCCTCATAAATCGCCTTGATGACATCTGCTGTTTCCTTCTCACTGGCATAATTACCGTAGAAATCACTAAGTTTCTCTCTCATCTGCGGTGTAATACTATAACGTCCTTCCGTCTTAAGGCTGTCCATAAGCTCTTTATTTCTGGCCGCATCATCGCCTGCAATCATATATATAAGTCTCTCAAGGTTACTTGATATAAGAATATCCATTGACGGAGATGATGTAAGCACAAACTCTCTGTTCCTGTCATATGTTCCTGTTGCGAAGAAGTCATAGAGCACCTTGTTCTCATTGGATGCACATATAAGCTTATTAACAGGGACACCCATATGCATTGCAAAATAAGCTGCAAGTATATTACCGAAATTACCTGTAGGAACAACGATATTAATCTTCTCATCCTTTGATATCTCACCGTCTGCAAGAAGTCTCGTATATGCATATACATAATATACGATCTGTGGAACAAGTCTTCCGATATTAATGGAATTGGCTGATGAAAACTGGTATCCTCCGGCATTAAGTTCTTCATTAAGAACCTTATCTCCGAACATATTCTTGACGCCGGTCTGGGCATCATCAAAATTACCATGTATTCCTACAACATATGTATTCTTACCCTTCTGCGTAACCATCTGCTTCTCCTGGATAGGGCTTACACCATTCTTAGGATAGAATACTATGATCTTCGTTCCCTCAACATCCGCAAATCCTGCAAGAGCAGCTTTACCTGTATCTCCTGATGTTGCAGTGAGGATAACTATATCATTCTTTATATTATTCTTACGGGCACTCGTAATCATAAGGTGCGGCAATATGGAAAGTGCCATATCCTTAAATGCTATTGTTGAACCGTGGAACAGTTCAAGGAAATAAGCTCCGTCTGCTTTCACAAGCGGTGCTATCTCATCTGTATCAAACTTGGAATCATATGCTTTATTGATGCAGGCCTTAAGTTCCTCTTCAGTGAAATCCGTAAGGAAAAGCTTCATAACTTCATAAGCAACCTGTCTGTAATCCATTCCCGATAATTCTTCAAAGCTGGCATCAAGTGCCGGAATACTCTCCGGTACATATAATCCGCCGTCATCCGCAAGTCCTTTAAGAATAGCCTGCGAAGCCGTAACTCTGACATCATCGCTTCTTGTACTTCTGTAATAAAGATCCATCTGTGAGTACCACCTTTTTCATCAAATTCTTAATTGTATCTATATTACCATAACTCAATATCAAAATACAAGCATCATACACATAAATAATCAAAAAACTCCCGCAATTCTTAAAAACGTTTTTAAGAATACAGGAGTTTTGTTTTAATTGATGAAATATACGTGACCGCCATATTCAAAAAGCCTTGTTAATGCGCTTGCATGCCAGCTTCCCGCACCGGCACTCGCTTTGGCCGCAAAAAAAGTGGCTCCCTGTGAATAGTCTTCTCCGTAAAGAGCTCTGTCAACAGCCTCTACCGTTGATTCCGTAACATTTACAGTGTAGAACCTTCCGTCCATAACAGGCTGGAACTGCTGCCCGTTTTCCTGAAAGATCACATCCGTTATTGTATCCGGAAAATCTTTTCTCCTTACTCTGTTGATAATTACATCCGCTACAAGTATCTTGGATTTAATATCTCCACCGGTAGCTTCCGCCTCAACTATTCTGAGAAAATTATTATAATCATTATCCGTACAAGGCACAACCATTGCCTGTACCGTCTCTGTTTCAGTTTCCGTTTCGGTTTCTGTTTCGGTTTCCGTCTGAGTCTCTGTAGTCTGTGTTTCTTCCTGTGTATTATCGGCTGTTGTCATATCTTCAATTGCAGATGATGCAGACATTACACGGAATATGTATTCATCCCGTACCTCGACAACTTCTTCAACCGGTTCGCTTATATCATCAATTTCTGCCTCAGCGACAACCTGCGGCTCCGTATTACTGTCAGCCGCTCCGGTAAAACCTTCCGTTGTCACACCAGCAAAAACCATTACTGCAGCAATTATCACTGACAGCTTTGAATTCATACCGGACATATTTACCTCGCTTCAAAATTTTTGTTTGCTTTCAAAAGCATGTTGCCATTATCTTCCAGCCTTCAATTTGTTGTCAATCAAACCGCCGATTTTTGTTACTTTTTACCCGGATAACGTTTTCGTAAAAATTTATTTTACAAAAGCGCATATATTTCCGTTTAATTTTATAATATTTTTGTGCATGTTGTCGCTTTACTTTTATTTTCCAGGTCCTGAGAATGATTCTTATTTAGTTAATGTTATCATTCAAATCCCATTTTTGCCGGTAAAAAAGCTTGAAAAGTGGGGAACAGACACAATTCAGATGCATTTTCGTATGCTTTTTCAATCTGTAAAAAATGCAAAATGTAAGAGATTGAACTTTCTTACATTTTCGGTTATAATGATTGTATCTTATCGGAAAGGAGACTTATATGCCGAATCCCGCAGGTGTATATACAACGAAACGCAAAGACGGTTCCACATATTACCGTGTAAGCATTACCATAGGCGGCCGGCATATAAGTCTCGGAAGTTATGATGACATCAGCACTGCCGGTGCCGTATATACCGAAGCCGGTCAGATTATGAATTCCGGATATAGTATTGATGAATATGCTATGCACAATTTTAACATTCCATTCCGCAAATATGTCGTACTTATAAATTACAGGGATAATAAGATTTATTTCAAAACGCCTGTTTACCTGTCGAAGCATTATTTTACATATTATATAGAAGAAACAGATTTTCTGAAGTTCAGTGTTGATGATCTATTCTATTACACAACACACTCTATAATGCGTCGCGGAGGCCACCTCTTCGTTGCTGATTACGGCATGCAGGTCAATATTCTTTCGCGTTACGGTATCCGTGAACATTCCGTATGCGGACGCGATTACTTATTTGCCAACGGTGACCGGACCGACTACCGTTACGGCAATATCATTATCATAAATCCATACCACGGTGTATTTCATTACATCAAGAACGGTCGTGATTATTATAAGGTCAAGATTCACATAAACGGCGACTATGTCGTAGGTACATATCCGACTGCTGTCGAAGCCGCAATAGCATATAATAAAGCCGCTGACATATTGCATGCTGCGGGATGTACCATTAATTATCCGGAAAATTATCCGGAAAACATATCCGCTATTTCATATGCGTCAATATATAATTCCATACGAATTTCATCAAAAATAAGGGAATGCCGTTTCTGATAATCAAAAACGTGCATTCCCTTTTCATTTAATATAAATACCGGTACAATTCAGGCCTTCTGTCGCTCTTCACCGGAAATCCGGCTCTGTATTCACGCACAGCACCGATATTGATATCTTCTATTATAATTCCGGGGCCGTCTGACAAAACATTCAGCATCTCACCCTTAGGACTGACAACCATGGAATCTCCGGAATAGTACAGTTCTCCTCCCCAGCCATATCTGTTGATTCCCAGAACATAGGACTGGTTCTCAAGCGCTCTCGCTCTTAAAAGCAGTTTCCAGTCATCCCGCCTTGATGCAGGCCAGTTAGCTGCCACGACAATCACTTCCGTATCATCCGACACCGCCTGAAATATCTCCGGAAAGCGTAAATCATAACATATAAATGTGCTGATTACGGTTCCGTCAAATTCAAATTGGGGCAGCGAATTACCGGCAGAATACTTAAGGTTCTCTCCTGAGTATGAAAACGGATGAATTTTGGCATAATCGCTTATAATTCTGCCATTGCTATCCACCACAACATATCTGTTGGTATATTTGCCGGCCGAGCAGGCCGTATATCCAAAGCCAAGCGCAATACCGTATTGCATGGCAAATCGAGTCATTGTATGTACTGTAATGCCGTTTCCGTATTTCTCAGCAACATTCTCAGGATCAAGTCCAAATCCGGTCATGCTCATCTCAGGAAACAAGGCAAGTTCAACACCCTTATCGCTGCATTGGTGGATATAATCCTCTGCTGCGATAAGGTTGTGTTTCGTATCGCCCATTATAACATCTGTCTGACATATGCCAACAACCATTTTTTCACCCACTATATCCTATGATTTGTTAATTGTTCTTATTATTAATATAATTCACAAGACCCTCTGCAGCAATGATTTTCTGCATGAATTCAGGGAACGCCTGTCCCTTGAACTGTGTATTCCTGGTGAGATTATATATCATACCGCTGTCGAAATCCACCTCTACCTCATCCCCGGCCTCGATTCCTTTGGAAGCTTCCGGACATTCAATAATCGGGAGTCCTATATTGATCGCATTTCTGTAGAAAATACGTGCAAAGGTCTCTGCAATTACACAGCTTACACCCGCTGCCTTAATGGCAATCGGTGCATGTTCTCTGGATGAACCGCATCCAAAGTTCTTATCTGCTACTATTATGTCGCCTTTTTGTACTTTTTTTACAAAGTCTTTATCAATATCTTCCATACAGTGTGTGGCAAGTTCTGCCGGATCCGATGAATTAAGATATCTTGCCGGAATAATTACATCCGTATCAACATTATCTCCATATCTGAAAACTCTACCATGTGCTTTCATTACATTACCTCCTCAGGTGAACTGATTTTGCCTGTTATTGCGCTTGCTGCAGCCACTGCAGGACTTGCAAGATATACTTCTGAATTAACATGTCCCATTCTTCCTACAAAATTACGATTCGTTGTCGACACACATCTTTCGCCCTCGGCCAGAATTCCCATGTATCCGCCAAGACAAGGTCCGCATGTAGGTGTACTCACTACTGCACCGGCCTCGATAAATATCTTTAAAAGCCCTTCTTCCATTGCCTGAAGATATATCTTCTGGGTCGCCGGAATTATTATTGTCCTGATGCCTTCTTTAACTTTATGGCCGTCAAGGATCTTGGCCGCGATGCGTAAATCGTCAAGGCGTCCGTTAGTACAGGATCCGATAACAACCTGGTCTATCGCAATATCTCCGACTTCATCTATTGTATGTGTATTCTCCGGAAGATGCGGAAATGCCACGGTAGGCTTTAATTTATCAAGTTCAATAACATATTCCTCATCATAAATTGCATCCTCATCAGCTTCATATACCTTATATTCTTTAACTGAATGTTCCTTCATATATGCGACTGCGAGATCATCAACCGGAAAAATACCATTCTTTCCGCCGGCCTCGATAGCCATATTAGCTATTGTAAATCTGTCATCCATGCTAAGATATTGTATTCCGTCACCAACGAATTCCATTGATTTGTAAAGAGCTCCGTCAACACCTATCATTCCGATAATATGTAATATGATATCTTTACCGCTGATCCACTTGGCAGGTTTGCCGGTAAGTACGAACTTAATTGCCGAAGGAACTTTAAACCATGCAAGTCCCGTTGCCATTCCTGCTGCCATGTCCGTTGAACCGACACCTGTAGAGAACGCTCCAAGTGCACCGTATGTACATGTGTGCGAATCCGCACCTATTACTACATCACCTGCAACCGTAAGTCCTTTTTCAGGGAGAAGTGCATGCTCGATACCCATCTGTCCCACTTCAAAATAATTCGTAATCTTATTTCTCTTTGCAAATTCTCTTACACATTTGCAATGCTCCGCCGATTTAATGTCCTTATTCGGTACAAAATGATCCGGCACAAGTGCTATTTTGTCTTTGTCGAAAACACCTTCGACCTTCATCTTATCCATCTCATGAATAGCAACAGGTGATGTGATATCGTTGCCAAGCACAAGATCAAGTCTGGCTTCTATAAGCTGTCCTGCTTCTACCGAATCAAGACCTGCATGCGCAGCCAGAATTTTCTGAGTCATTGTCATTCCCATAGTATAATTTCTCCTAAAATATTATTTATTGAATTTTACCATATTTAGCGATATAATTGAAATACATATTAAACATATTTATTATAACTTATAGTTATACAACGGAGTGTACATGAATAATGATAATCTGCCATTATATACGGCATTTCTCGCAGTTGTGCGTGCAGGAAGCATACTTGAAGCTTCCAGACAATTATATATAAGCCAGCCGGCCGTCAGCAAGGCTGTCCATAAGCTAGAAACCAACCTCGGAACAACTCTTTTCATCCGCTCATCAAGGGGAATCCAGCTCACGGAAAGTGGATATATCTTATATGAGAATATCAAAAATGCATTTGAATATATCGAAGCCGGAGAAAATGGTGTCACATCACACAACAGTCCACAGACCGGTCATATCCGCATCGGCGCCAGCACAACATTATGCAAATATATATTGCTTCCATACCTTGGAAAATATACAACATCGCATCCGCAGATTAATATCTCAATTGAATGTCAGTCAAGCAATGACACAATAACTATGCTGCGCGACAACGCCATCGACATCGGATTAATCGCCGGAACACCGGGACTTTCCGACTTCACATGCCACACCCTTGGCAATATACATGATATTTTTGCGGCATCTCCCGGATACATAGATAACCTCGGTTCACACAACCCGCTTGCCAATCTTATTCTATTAAACCGTATGAATGCAACAAGACAATTTGTAGACAGTCACATACCGGCAGAGTTCCTTGCCGGCAAAAATATACTTGAAGTTGATAATATGAATCTATTGATAGATTTTGCCAAAGCCGGAATAGGCATAGGTTGTATCATTAAGGAATTTATCCGCGATGAACTCACCTTGGGCTCCCTGGTTGAATATAAGAAAGGATTATTAAAGCTCCCGCGCCGTGAGGTCTGCTTCGTCATCTGCAAGGGCGCTCCTGTTTCCGTACCGGTCAGGGATTTTCTCGACTTCATAAGCAGCAACCGGGCTAATCCGGAACTTAATATCCTAATTTAGGTCATACATGGTACGGCATATCCTTTTGCCGCTCTCTGTTGTAAAAATCTTATCATAAGCGGTACGCACCGCATTAATGTCTGCATCATCTTCATACATATTAACGAGAAAATCCGCTTCGACAAGTATCCTGTAATCCGCGCCATCCATTCCCGTATATGTATGATGATGTGCCACGAGATAGCACACTCTCTCCCTGTCCTTCAGGCCGTATCCACATTCCTTCAATAATGCATCAGCAGCCTCCGGGCCGTATTGTTCCTGCAGTTTCCCGTTATTATATCCATACAATTCCTCGGCTTTCTTAATTCCCGTATCATGTACAACCGCTGCCGCTTCAAGGACACGCATTGTGTCATCATCAAGTCCTTCCATCCGGCCGATAAGCGCCGCATAGGTATATACTTTCATAAAATGCTGTATCCTTCTGGCATCCCCTCTGAAAAACTCTGTTGTCCTAATAATTAATTCGTCGGTCATAAATATCTCCTGCATGATTTAAATAAAAAACCCCGGCGAAACGCCGGGGTAACAAAATCGTAATTAGTTATTGATAAGCTTTCCGCTTTCATCGTTCCAGCTGTAAAGCTTACGAACTTCTTCACCAACCTTCTCTGACGGATGCTCTGATGCAATCTTTCTGAGTGCTCTGAAGTGAGCCTGTCCGCCTGCCGGTGACATATCAAGAAGGAAGTCTTTAGCGAATGTACCATCCTGAATATCAGAAAGGACTTTCTTCATAGCCTTCTTAGTATCTTCTGTGATAATCTTAGGTCCTGTTACATAATCACCATATTCTGCTGTGTTGGAAATAGAATATCTCATTCCTGCAAAACCTGACTGGTAAATAAGGTCAACGATAAGCTTCATCTCATGGATACATTCGAAGTAAGCATTTCTAGGATCATATCCTGCTTCGCAAAGAACTTCGAAACCTGTCTGCATAAGTTTACAAACACCGCCGCAAAGAACTGCCTGCTCACCAAAGAGGTCTGTCTCTGTCTCTGTTCTGAATGTTGTCTCAAGAACGCCGGCTCTTGCTCCACCGATACCAAGTGCATATGCAAGTGCAAGTTCCTGAGCCTTACCTGTTGCATTCTGCTCTACAGCTACAAGACAAGGAACACCCTTACCTGCAAGGTACTCGCTTCTTACTGTATGTCCAGGTCCCTTAGGTGCAATCATTGTTACATCGACATCCTTAGGCGGTATAATCTGTCCGAAATGAATAGCAAAACCATGAGCGAACATAAGCATGTTACCAGGCTCAAGGTTCGGTTCGATATCTTTCTTATACATTGCTGCCTGCTTCTCATCATTGATAAGAATCATAATAATATCAGCCTGCTTAGCTGCCTCTGCTGCTGTATATACTTTAAGTCCCTGAGCTTCTGCTTTAGCCCATGACTTACTGCCTTCGTAAAGACCGACGATGACATCGCATCCTGAATCCTTAAGGTTCAATGCATGAGCATGTCCCTGACTTCCGTAGCCGATAATAGCTATCTTCTTTCCTTCAAGTAATGAAAGATTGCAGTCTTCCTGATAGAAAATTTTTGCTGCCATTGTTTTTATCCTCCTGAAAAAATCATATATTTTAATTGGCATTGCCAATAAAAAACTTATTTCTTTACCGCACTTCCTCTGCACAATCCCGTAAGTCCGGTTCTGGCTATTCCGAGTATCTCATATCCTGTAAGTAATTCAAGGAATGCATCAAGCTTGGATGCATCGCCTGTGAGTTCAATCATAAGTGAATTCTTAGCAACATCAACGACATTCGCCCTGAATATGTCTGCTACCGATACCACTTCCGGTCTCTGAATCTCATTAACCGCCACTCTTACAAGAATAAGCTCACGGCACACTGATGTTCCCGGCTCAAGTTCTTCTATCTCTATAACGTCCTCAAGCTTGGAAAGCTGTTTGGTAACCTGCTCAAGTACCGCTTCCTCTCCATGAACCACAACTGTCACTCTGGTGATATCCGGGTTTTCCGTAACGCCTCCTGTAATACTGTCCATATTATAGCCGCGTCTGCTGAATAACCCTGCAATCCGGCTGGTAACTCCTGCCCTGTTATGTACAAGCAGTGATAAAACCATCTTTCTCATATTACACCTTCAAAATTCGTATTTTACCAATCCCTTAGGAATTATTGTAGCACATTGAAAACAGTTGTCAATTAATTATTTGTTATTTCGGCCATCTTTGCTTCCGAAAGCCCTTTTTTGTTCTTAAAAAGAACTTTTAAAAGGATAGGAACTATAACCGATGACGTAATTATAAGAAGAATTACAGGCGTGAAATCCTCCGCCGTAATAAGTCCCGCATCCAGGCCTTTCTGAGATACTATAAGCGCAACCTCGCCTCTCGTCATCATTCCTATTCCGCATATGAGTGACTCTTTCCATGTGTGTCTGGTAATTTTAGCTGCAAGTCCGCATCCGATAATTTTTCCCACCAGCGCAACTAAAACAAACGCAACTGAGAATGCCAAAAGTCCCCATGTCATTCCCGACACATCGGTCTTAAGTCCAATGCTTGCAAAGAAAATAGGTCCAAAAAACATATATGAACTTATGTTGACCCTTCTGTCAACATAATTGGAATCATTAATATTGCAAAGAATTACACCAGCAACATATGCACCCGTAATATCTGCTATTCCGAAATATTTCTCGGCAACATATGCAAGCGCAAAACAGAGAGCGATACTAAATATAGTTATACGTCTCATATGAGGATATCTCTTATCGAGAAATGAAAACAATTTATAAAGTCCAAATCCTATAACCGCTGCTGCAACAAAGAACAACAATGTCTTAAGAAGAATCTCCCCGACACCGGTTCCGGTTCCTTTAGCCACGCCTATCACAACAGTAAGCACTATAATTCCAAGTACATCATCTATAATAGCTGCACTGACTATTGTAGTTCCCAGTTCCGTCTTAATCTTTCCGAGTTCTTTAAGTGTCTGGACAGTAATTCCAACCGATGTTGCCGTCATGATTACACCAATGAAAAGTGCTTTATAGAATCCCTGGCTTCCGATTGGATCAAATCCATAGAATACCATTGTAATAATTGTACCAAGCACCATAGGTGCCAACACGCCCATTGTTGCCATAAGGAGTGCCACCGGGCCGGTCTTAACGAGTGTCTTAAGATTGGTACCGAGTCCTGCTGAAAACATAATAAGCACAACGCCGACTTCAGCAAATATCTTAATATATTCAGTGTTGCCTGCCCATCCTAAAACACATGGTCCGATGAGAAGACCCGCTATTATCTGTCCGACAACCTGCGGAAGCTTAATCTTACGTGCAATAAGCCCAAACACCTCCGCCACTGCAATAATTATTGCCAGATCCCGCAAATTTTCGTAAATCTCCATAAAATATTACCTACCTTTAATGTTCTCTTAATTATTAATATTTTAGTACATCTTTCTGAAAAATCAAGTAATTTTTAGTCTTAATTCCCGTAAGTCTCTCCAATACAGCAGAATACGGCATGGTGTTACCCCATGCCGTTCCTGCCGTAAGACTATCGCCAAAACAATTTATCTGCATATCAGTCTTCCTCTGTTAAATTCTCCTCTCCTGATGCCGCTGCTTCGTCTTCCTCAGCCTTAACTTCCCTATAGTCATCGTTCTGTGGATTTCCGGTTTCCGGTTTCTCGTCAGATTTAGCCTTTGCAGATAACACATCCTTGATATCCACACCGGTGGCACCTTTAAGTCCTTCTGTAATCTGTGACACTGTTGTCATAATATCCTGAACAAGCCTTGATGAATTACCATCGCCATACATAACTATACTGTCAACATTAGCAAGCGGTGTTGCTGCATTCTTAATAACTTCCGGAAGCACGTTAAAATACATCTCCTTAATGGATGCATCCGTCATCTTAGCCTGGGCAAGTGCCTTCTTCTCAATACCTTCTGCTTCTGCAATCGCTTTGGCACGTATAGCCTCAGCTTCAGCAAGACCCTTCGCGCGTATACCTTCCGCTTCCTGCTCGCGGGCATATTTTTCTGCTTCTGATTTCGCCTTAAGTGCCTCTGCCTCCTGCTCCATCTCATACTTTCTGGCTTCAGCTTCTTTCTGGCGTTCATAGAGTTCTGCTTCGGCTTTCTGCTGTCTTGCAAATTTCTCTGCTTCAGCTTTCTTCTTAATGTCCGCTTCGAGCTGACGCTCCGTTATCTTAACATTACGCTCCTTCAGCTCGATTTCCTTCTCCTGCTTTGCAAGATTGGCATTGGCAGTCGTAATTTCAATTGTTTTACGCTGTTCCTCTTCCTGAATCCTGTAAGCTGCATCAGCCGATGCCTGCTTCACATCCGATTCCTGCTTAAGTTCAGCCTTCTTTATTGCAAGTTCATTCTGTCTTACAGCTATTTCGGTCTCAGAATTAACCTCAGCATCATTAGCTTCTTTCTTCGCTATTGCCTTAGCCTTGGCTATTTCTTTCTCTGCCTCCGCTCTGGAAATTGCTGCATCCTTCTGGATTTTAACAATATTATCCACACCAAGATTTTCTATGACGCAACTGTCATCGACGAAATTCTGTACATTAAATGATACTATATCAAGTCCCATTGCCCCAAGGTCAGGTTCTGCATTCTGCTTAACAAGTTCAGCAAACTTCTGTCTGTCGGAAACCATTTCCTGAAGCTGCATACGTCCTACAATTTCACGCATATTACCTTCAAGGACTTCCCTGGCAACTTTGGCTATGTAATCCACAGGCTTATTAAGAAAATTCTGTGCCGCAAGATTAAGTCTGTCAGTCTGATCACTTATCTTGACATTGACAGCCGCATCAACATTAATATTGATATAATCTGCTGTCGGAACTGCACTTGATGTTTTCACGTCAATAGGAATAAGCTGAAGATTAAGTGAATCCTTCTTTTCAAAAAAAGGAATCTTAATTCCTGCCTTTCCAATAAGCACCTTGGGTCTCTTACGCAATCCCGAGATAATAAATGCCGTATCCGGAGATGCCTTTACATATCCTGTTGCAAGAATAATCAGGAACAAAATAACAGCCGCTGCAATCACTCCATAAAAAATATAATCCATAGTTCTCCTCCTGTGAGTTATTTTCATATATTGTACTACATCTTATGGATTTTGTATACATAATATTATTATTTCAAAGCCAGTCATCAAGGACAGCTTTCAGGCAGTCCAGGTCGACAGGTTTGGCTATATGCCCGTTCATTCCGGCATCAACTGCCATTTTTACATCATTTGAGAACGCCTCGGCAGTCATCGCAATAATGGGTATTTTCTTCAGATCATCTCTTTGGTTTCTCCTTATCTGTCTTGTTGTCTCATATCCGTCAATTCCCGGCATCCTTATGTCCATAAAAACTATACTGTAATACCCTGCTTCCCGTTCTTTGAGTCTTGATATGCCATTTCTTCCGTTCGGTGCAATTTCCACATCTATCCCAACTTCCGTCAGAAGTTCTTTCATTACCTCCGCATTAAACTCATCATCTTCCACTAAAAGGATTTTTTTGCCGTTGTAATTAAGTTTCTTGTATGCTTCTATTTTCATTGCCTGATTATGCTCGTCATTGTTATCATCCGATGTCACCCTGAATTTTAATTTAATTCTGAACGTTGTTCCCTTGCCTATATCACTTTCAACTTCAATATCCCCATTCATCATTCTGGCAATGTTTCTTGAAATCATCATCCCCAGTCCGCAGCCCTCAATTCCCTGTGTGTTCTGATTATCAGCTCTTGAAAAAGGTTCAAAAATCTTATTGATGAAATCACTTTCCATTCCTATTCCGTTATCTTTAATTACAATGTGATATTCCGCCAATCCACTTATGCCCGGATTGGTCTCAGTCATATTAAAATCTATTTTTCCGGTAGGAGGTGTAAACTTAAATGCATTTCCCAGCAGATTTACCAATATCCGTTGAAATCTAAGTTCATCGCCAACCACTTTAGCATGTTTTATATGTATATCACCAATCTGCAACGATGCTCTTTGTCTTTCCCTCTCACCTTCAAACATCATTATCACTTCATTAACAGCATCTGCAATATTAAATTCATTCTCTGTCAGCGACATATGTCCGCTTTCTATCTTGGAAATGTCAAGAACCTCGTTGATGAGGCTCAGAAGATGCCTGCCAGCTATAGTTATTTTATTAAGGTATCCACTTACCCGTTCCGTGTCATTAATATGCAGTTTGGCAATCGCTGTCATACCGATAATAGAATTCATCGGTGTCCTTATATCATGGGTCACTCTTGACAAGAATTCTCTTTTGGCCTTATTCGCCTGATATGCCCTCTTGGCTTCATATTCAAATCTCTTTTTCTGTATTTCTTCCTGCCTTACAAAGACATCAATATTCCTTATCGTCATTGTTACTGTTTTTGTAACTCCCTGCTCACTTTCGGCAGGCATTACTGATATAAGGCACCATTCGTATTTTCCTTTATCTGATTTTCTTCTATATCTGCATTCAATATATTCCCCGGAATCCAGTTTATGTTTTATATTATTAATATCAAGATTCTTAACCGCGATATCATGGCATGCCGGATCTATCGTCCCATCCTCAAGTTTCTCAATCAGCTTGTCCGTAAATTTATCCATTGTACCAAAAGTATTGCATGTCGGATATATCATTGCATATTCGTCCGTGTCCAGCACAATGTAATATATTGCCATATATGCTTGAACCATGCTTTTCAATACTTTTTCATTAATATAATCCCAGTCTGTAACTGTACGCCCTTCTTCTCCTTCTTCATCCTGCACCATATTATCCATTATAAAATTTTCCTCCATTAAACATGTCCGCACCCGTCATTATATTATAATACAAACAGATACATCGCAAACTACTTGAATCATAATATATTATGATATCATTACACAATATTTTGCAAGGTATCATTCATCTACATTTACTTCCTTGTTTCGACAAAAATTGACATAAAACAAAATCCCGGATGAACGGGAGGGATCATCCGGGAAATGTTATGATATTATTTTGGTTGAATGAATTTGGCTTTGTAATAATCTGTATTGGTATTAGTTGAAAAGTGCTACCCAATAGTAATCACCAAGTGAATCCTGAGCAACTCCGATACCAACTTTAGTATAGCTTCCTGAAAGGAGAAGTGCATTGTGAGATGAAGATGATTTCCACTGAGCGATAATCTCTGAAGGAGATGCCTGCCATCTTCCGAAATTCTCACCAAAGTTACCACCAATGCCATACTCTGAAGCAATTGTGCTTGCTTTTGTGAAATTAGGTCTGATATGTCTCTTAGCTCCACCCTCCATAGCTGTCATGTTCCAATCAGCATAAGCGCTTTCTGCTGCCCTGTGCATAGCTGCTGTTGAGAGTGTGTCGTTAACGGTAAGTTTTGCAAGTCCGTTAGCTGTTCTGTATTCATTAATAAGGTTAACAACTTCTGATGCCAAAGATGCATATGCTGTCTTGTTAGCCTTAGCTGCTGCCTTAGCTTCGCTGTCTGAAAGAGTAGCAACTTTGACTGAAGCCTTAGCTTCGTCAAGTGTTGCATAATTATGTGAACTACCTTCTGCATCCTTGTAAACAACATTTGTAAGTGATGTCTGTGCTGCAGGTGCTGCTGTCTGTGGCTCAGCCTTAACTGCAGGTGCTGCCGGTGCCAGTGTTGTCTGTGGCTCAGCCTTAACTGCAGGTGCTGCTGTCTGCGGCTCTGTTGCTTTAACTGTAGCCGGCTCTGTCTGTGCTTCTGTTACTTCTTCTGTAACAACTTCTTTAACTGTCTCTTTAACTGTCTCAGTCTTGGTCTCTTCAACAGTCTTAACTGTTGTAACAGCTTCTGTTTCTTTAACTGAAGCTGCTTCTGTATAATCAACGGCAACAGCTTTATATTCGCTGCTTCCTGCTACTGTTCTTGTCTCAAAGAAATATACCACTGCAAGTACGGCAAATGATGCTGTAGCTGCGATTCCAAATAATTTAACTGCTTTTAAAAATTTCTTCATAAAAAAGCCCTCCCTATAATCTAAACTAATGAGCTTTGACTAAAAAGAGGATCCATTCTCCGCAACCGGCTGCCATGCTCTCCCAAGCTTAAGGCCCTTGGCTTTGCGTCCTTACCTTTCGATAAGTTTGCCCATTGTTTAGTTATTAAAAAAGCACCCGTTCACCGGATGCTGTAAATATCTTACGATAGCAACCGGCTGCCACACCATATTAGGTAGAGGCCCTTGGCTTTGCGTCCTTATCTTTCGATAAGTTTGCCTAAATATTATCAAAAATTCAACCAAAATCGATAAAGAATTTCTTTATCTATGAACAGTATATCAGATACATGAGAGATTGCAATAGTTTTTTTAAAATATATTGTATTTTATTCAGTACAATCTTTATTCTTAACAACAGAAACAACTTCATTCCAGTGTTCAAGAACATATCTGCCTATAATCGGGTCATACATCCTGCCGAGATTCTTTTCTATTTCTGCGTAACAATAGTCGAAATCATGTGCTTTGCGGTAGCTTCTGGTGGATGTCATCGCATCTATAGAATCACATATGGCGATAATTCTTGCTCCTACCGGTATCTCCGTTCCGGCATATCCGTTTGGATAGCCATGCCCGTCATAGCGTTCATGATGGCAGAGTACCATATTCTTAAGTTCACTTAAACGATGTGATTTACTGAGAATATCTGCACCAATCTGTGGATGTTTCCTGATATATTCCCACTCTTCATCGGTAAGTTTTCCTTCTTTATTAAGTACAGCATCCGGGACTCCGATTTTACCTATATCATGTAAATGGGCTGCTATGTGTATTTTCTGTATATCTTCTTTCTTAAGTCCAATCAGTTCACATACTTTCGTCGCCATATCACTGACTCGCTTTGAATGTCCAGCCGTATATGGGTCTTTGGCATCAAGTGCACATGTAATGCACTCTATCACTTCGTGATAATCTATTTGTGTATCGCAATATTCGCAACTGTCCATCTGTACAACTCCTTTAGAATCTGTACATTCATTATAACATCATACCAGAATATATGCACTTGATTTTTTTTCAATAAGCTTACAATACGGGCATTGCAAAATATCCCAGGGCACCATATCACCAATTCAATGATCATTGAAATCTGCAGACCGGAAATAAAATCTGACGATACAAATATGCATGTTACCATAACCGCAAGGCTCACCGCCACGGCAATGACCAGCAAAACCGAATAGTATGGTTTGTATCCTGTGTTTATTTTACGGTCTGTTTCAATCAATTTTCTTTTAGTATCATCTGACACATTGCTGCAATTTATCTGCATGTTCTGTAACATTTAATTTATAAGCCATACTTTGCCCTCGTTTCCCTAAGTGCGGTTCTGGCATCCTTTACCTGTCCTGACTCTACCTGCCCTTCAGATATCTCTATATCTCTGTACATGGAAATCTGTCTCATGGTTGACTCATAAATCTCCATGCTCATAATTACCATATCGCCATAGCCATTTTTTGTAACATAAATCGGTTCCTCTGCCTTATGGCACATATCAGATATCTCCGATGTATTCTTCAAATCTTTAATTGGAATTATTTGTGGCATAATGCGTACCTCCTTCTTTATGGTCTAATTATGCCATAATTATATCCTTTTGCAACTTGATTATTTTTTATTATCTGAACCATTTATATTGTTTATTCCCTTTATCTTTATTATTTTTCACCGGTGACAACATACTCTACCGGGTACTGTCCTTCCTAAGTCAGACAGTAAATAAAATAAGAGCCCATCACACCGGTTTCAATCGATGTAATAGGCTCTAAATACTGTTTTATAAAATTTTACCGGTTGTAATTAAAACTTGCCTGCTGTTGCTGCTTCTTCGATAGAAACTGCAACTGCAACTGTCATACCAACCATTGGGTTGTTACCTGCACCGATGAGACCCATCATCTCAACGTGTGCCGGAACTGATGAAGAACCTGCGAACTGTGCATCTGAATGCATACGTCCGAGTGTATCTGTCATACCGTATGAAGCAGGACCTGCTGCCATGTTATCCGGATGAAGTGTTCTACCTGTACCACCGCCAGATGCTACTGAGAAATACTTCTTGCCGGCTTCAAGTCTTTCTTTCTTATATGTACCTGCAACAGGATGCTGGAATCTTGTAGGGTTGGTTGAGTTACCTGTGATAGATACGTCAACGTTCTCCTTCCACATGATTGCAACACCTTCAGGAACTGAGTTAGCGCCATAGCAGTTAACTTTGGCACGAAGACCCTCTGAATATGATTTTCTTGAAATCTCTTTAACTGTGTTGGTATATGGATCATATTCTGTCTCTACGAATGTGAATCCGTTGATTCTTGAAATAATCTTAGCTGCGTCTTTACCGAGACCGTTAAGGATAACTCTTAATGGTTTCTGACGTACTTTGTTAGCCTTCTCTGCGATACCGATAGCACCCTCAGCGGCTGCGAATGACTCATGTCCTGCGAGGAATGCGAAGCACTCTGTATCCTCTTCAAGGAGCATCTTGCCAAGGTTACCGTGTCCAAGACCAACCTTACGTGTATCAGCAACTGAACCAGGAATACAGAATGACTGAAGTCCCTCTCCGATAGCTGCTGCTGCGTCTGCTGCCTTTCTGCAGTTCTTCTTAATAGCGATTGCAGCGCCTACAATGTAAGCCCAGCAAGCGTTCTCGAAACAGATAGGCTGGATTTTCTTAATCTGATTATATACATCAAGTCCGGCATCTTTAGTAATCTTCTCTGCCTCTTCGATTGAGGAGATACCGTAGCTGTTAAGTACAGCGTTAATCTGGTTAATTCTTCTTTCATATGATTCAAATAAAGCCATTATCGTTACCTCCTATTCTTCTCTCGGATCAATAATCTTAACTGCGTCGTCTACGCGGCCGTACTGACCCTTAGCTTTTTCCCATGCTGTGTTAGGATCGTCACCCTTCTTAACGAAGTCTGTGAACTTTCCGAGTGATACGAACTGGTATCCGATAATCTCGTTATCAGCATCAAGTGCAATACCTGTAACATATCCTTCAGCCATCTCAAGGTAACGAGGGCCTTTCTCAAGTGTACCATACATAGTACCAACCTGTGAACGAAGTCCCTTTCCAAGGTCTTCAAGTCCTGCTCCGATTGCAAGTCCGTCCTCAGAGAATGCACTCTGGGTTCTTCCGTAGATAATCTGGAGAGCGAGCTCTCTCATAGCTGTATTGATAGCATCACATACGAGGTCAGTGTTCATAGCTTCAAGAACTGTAAGTCCCGGAAGAATCTCTGCTGCCATAGCTGCAGAATGTGTCATACCTGAGCATCCGATTGTCTCAACGAGTGCTTCCTGGATAACACCATTCTTAACGTTGAGTGAAAGCTTGCAGGCACCCTGCTGTGGTGCACACCAGCCTACACCGTGTGTGAAGCCTGAAATGTCTTTAATTTCTTTGTACTGTACCCAGTTGCCTTCTGTAGGACATGGAGCTGCGCCATGATGTACGCCCTGAGCTACCGGACACATGTTCTGAATTTCCTGTGTGTAAATCATTATAGAACTCCTTTCGATTATATAAAATCACCTTTGCGGCTCGTGATTTAATTCCGCAATTACAGATATTTTCGCATATTATGACAAAAAATTCAAGTCCAAATCCCGAATAAGTTCATCATAATCAAATTTTTTTAGTATAATCGTATTGCCGTCGTCCGTGAATGTATTGTCCCGGCAGTCTATACGCGATATTTCGAGCTTGCCGTCTTTCAGCCTGATACGTCCTTCAAGGTATGTATCTCCCGCGCTGTCCAAAATATCAACAAAGCAGCCCGGTCTGACCTTATAGTCATATCTGGTAAAATCATCTGCGCTTCTTAAGTATGCTGACACATCTGCCGTGCCGTCGCTTACCAGATAGATGCTGCCGTCGTCATTTTTCCATATTGCGCGCTCCGCTCCCGGTCCGTTATCCAGGACATCATTATACCGGCTCTGCCTTATATTACTGTTTATCGCAAGTCCGGCTGTGATTCCGACCGCGGCAAGCAGTATAATGATTAACGGAGCGGCAATTAAAATTTTGGTTCTTAGCCTCATAATTAATTAATCAACCATCCTTTCCTCTAAATTCCGTAAAATACGAATTCCACTCCTTGTCCGTGCTCACCTGATACGGTAAATTCATCGTGGACAGGTGCGCCCCAGCTGTCATCTCCGCCCACACCTCTTGTGGCACCGAGCACTTCAATGTACGTCAGACGCCTTGGCGGCAGATAGTTTATCTTGTACGCCGACTGTATTTCGGCTCCGCTGTGTGCAAGCACCTTAAGGTCAAACGGCGCTTCTGCTTTTTCTATGCGGATACCATGCTTGTCTGCATTGGTAATTTTAGCATATCTTACATCGCATCTTAATCCACATTCCTGTGGGTTCAGATATGGTGTCAGATTATCGCCCGCCTTGAATTTATAAATACCGAATCTGGCTCCTTTATCACGGTCATGATAATTTTCTTCCGGCCCTCTTCCGTAGAATTCAACATTATCGAATTCCTTACCGCAGGTGATGACCATTCCGAACTGCGGCATATCCGGGACACCCGCAGCTCCTGTATATTCCGCTTTAACGGTTATTCTGGCATCCGGTGTCATAGTATATCTTACGACACATTCTGTTTCTGGATATGTGCGGAGTTTGTATGTGTAAGTAAGTATAACTTTCATAATCTCACGCGCATACTCGCGACCCTTAAGCCCTGTTCCGTAAAGCTCATCGCTCTCAGGAACAATAAATTCATCGCAGCAGACTGTTCCGTCAAGGATCCTGCCGTCAATAAGTTCATATTCCACCTTCCATGTCGCACGGCCGGGATACTGGGTCACGCCGGCCCATACCGATGAAGCCACGTCAAATCCGTTACCTTTGTCATTGTCTGTCACAGGACGCCAGAATGTGAGCTGAGGTACTTTATCGATAAGCTCAAGTCCCTTTCTTCTATATGATATGAGTCCGCCTTCATATCTGGAAAAAATAGCATGAACTCCGGCAGTCTTCACACCGATACAGCTATTGCCCATGATAACATCATCAAACATTGCCGGTGCATCCGTATCTGTCACATCACCGGTCACGGTTACAGGCTCGCTCTGTCCCCATGCCACAACATCACCGACCGGAGCCCATTTGCGGAATGCCATAAGCACTGCACGTACTTCTTTGACATATTCGCCCGGTTCCGTCATATCCGGATATCTGACAGGTTCCATATATACGGACTGCGGTTTTACATCACATCCGAATGTGACTGCCCATATTGCCTTGCCGTCTTTAAGGACACGCACCTCAAATATATACGGAGTGGTATCCTCGAAAAGATTATTGTTTTCTATTACAACACCTTCATCGGTTGGATAAAGCCTGATTCCGGCGTATAATTTCTTGACTTCCTGAGCCTTCGGTGATAATTTTCTGTCAGCAAACACGATACCGTTGCCGCAGAAAAAACCGTCATTCGGTCTGTCACCATAATCACCGCCAACCATAAATTCGCCGTCCTTAAGAAGTGCCTGGTCAGCGTAATCCCAGATAAATCCGCCCTGATACTGAGGATATCTGTCTTCGAGTTCGGTATATTTGAACATTCCTCCGCAGGAATTACCCATTGCATGTGTGTATTCACAGCTTATGTACGGTTTCTTTGGAGTCTGGTCAAGATACTCCGCTATTTCATAAGGTTTGGCATACATCCTGCTCTCCATGTCGCTGATGTCGGAATATTCACGATTGTGGAAGCATCCTTCATAATGAACAAGCCTCTCCGGATCGCGTGCTCTGAAAAATTCAGCCATTTTTCGTATATCTTCTCCGGCGTGTGACTCATTGCCGCATGACCAGATCACGACACTAGGATGGTTCTTGTCACGCTCAAGCATCGCCTGTGCGCGGAACAGCACAGCTCCAAGCCATTCTTTTTTATTATCCGGCACACGGTACGGCGGTTCACTGCCAGTATCAATGTATACACATCCGTGCGTCTCAAGATTGGTCTCATCAATAAGATAGATTCCGTATTTGTCACAAAGGTAGTACCAATATGAATTGTTCGGATAATGACTTGTCCTTACCGCATTTATGTTGAGCGACTTGATAATGCAGGCATCTTTTTCCATCTCTTCACGTGTAACGCATCTGCCGTTTACCGCTGAAAATTCATGTCTGTTGACGCCCTTGAAAACAATACGTTTGCCGTTTATAAGCATCAGGCCGTCCTTCATCTCCATGGTCCGAAAACCGATATGCTGCGGTATATTCTCGACCAGCCGGCCTTCCTCGTCATATATAAGAATCTTAAGATTATAGAGATTCGGTATCTCCGCGCTCCATTTTCTGACATCCTTGATAACACAGCTTATTTCGGTAGCTGCCTTGACCGGAATGCCTGACTCTCCGGCAACGTGCTTACCCTCTTCATCCGTTATCTCATAATCGATATGACCGTTTAAACTGCCTGTGATTGTCAGTTCCGCCTTAAAAATACCATCCGTATACTGCCCGTCAAGCCCTGCATGCACAAAGACATTCTGCACATGGGTCTTTGGAATGGCATAGAGATACACATCCCTGAATATTCCCGAAAATCTCCAGAAATCCTGATCTTCAAGCCAGCTCGCACTGCTTCTTTTGTGAACGCGGACCGCAAGTTTGTTATTGGTGTCGCGGATATAATCTGTTACATCAAACTCGGACGGTGTAAAACTGTCCTCCGCATATCCGACAAACTGTCCGTTTATCCACAGGTAAAAAGCATTCTCCACGCCCTGAAATGATATAAATGTTCTTTTCCCCGCAAGTTCAGGGTTAATGTCAAAATATCTGACATAACAGCCAACCGGCGCATCCTCACGCGGAATGTGCGGCGGTCTTAAATCCTCCGAGCCTTCCCACGGATACATTGTGTTGATATACTGGCATCTTCCAAATCCCTGCAGTTCCATATGTCCGGGAACCTTAATATCATCATATAATGTGGCATCCCTGTCTTCTTTGTAAAATTCTCTGTCGGAAGCTTCAATATTAACCGCATAATTGATTTTCCATGTCCCGTTAAGACTCTGACGAAGCGGCATTTCATCTCCGTACATTGCATCCTTATCTTCATAATACATATGGTCCGAATGTGCATCCAGCTTGTTTACCATAAAAATCTCAGGATCGGAAAGCCATGCTTCATCCGCAGCTTTTATCCTATCTAATGTCCGTAACATCATATCCCTCCGCTTCTATCGTCTTTTTGAGCACATCATCATCAATCTGTGCGTTAAGTTCAACTACTGCCTGTTCTGCCTCATGATCAGCCTTAGCCGATGTTACCTGTGGGAGACTCTCAAGTGCCTTTACTACTCTTGCCTCACAATGTCCACACATCATTCCTTTTACGCCTATTGTTCTTGTCATTTTAAATACCTCACTTTTGTCATTATTATAGTCATCGATTTCAATGTTATTGTGTGATACTATATCACGTTTCTCATCATGTATCTTTACAAAGTTAAGCCTTAGTGCATTTGATACCACGCAGAAGCTTGAAAGACTCATCGCCGCGGCCGCAAACATAGGATTAAGCTTGAGTCCGAACAGTCCGGCTGCAAGCGGTATTCCAATCATATTGTAGATGAATGCCCAGAAAAGATTCTCATGGATATTTCTGAGCACCTTTCGGCTGAGCGCTATCGCTGCCGGCACGTCTGTCAGTCTGCTTTTCATAAGAACGACATCCGCTGCGTCAATAGCAACATCAGTTCCCGCTCCGATTGCTATTCCCACATCTGCCCTTGTGAGTGCAACCGCATCATTGATTCCGTCACCGACCATTGCTGTGCGGCCTTTTTCAAGATAGTGTCTTACAACCGCTTCCTTGCCATCCGGAAGAACCCCTGCTATGACTTTGTCAACACCCGCCTGTCTGCCGATTGCATTTGCGGTCCTTTCATTATCACCCGTAAGCATTATTACTTTTATTCCCATATGCTTAAGGCGCTTTATGGCATCACGGCTTTCATCTTTTAGGACATCCGCTACAGCAATTATACCATATATTCTGCCGTCATGTGCAAAATAAAGCGGTGTTTTGCCTTCATTGGAAAGTTTTTCTGCTGTTTTGACAAGCATCCTGTCTATATTTGTATATTTTATAACATAATCATAATTTCCGGCGTACGCTTCTGCCCCATTGTATATGGCATTGATTCCGCTTCCGCTCTCGGTATGGTAATCCGTTACCGGGTCAAGCGTGATCGTATTCTGTCCGGCATACCCAACCACTGCCTTGGCAAGCGGATGTTCGCTTTTGGCTTCAAGTGCATACGCAAGCCTTACAAGCTGTCCGTCAGTTATTCCGTCCGCTGCGATTATATCCGTAACAACAGGTTCTCCCTTGGTTATCGTTCCTGTTTTATCCAGAAGGACTATCTGCGTCCTTCCGGCTGCCTCAAGTGATGCCGCAGTCTTAAATAAGATACCGTTTCTCGCTCCGGTTCCGTTGCCTACCATAATGGCCACAGGTGTTGCAAGACCGAGTGCACACGGGCAGCTTATTACAAGGACCGATATTCCGTGCGCCAGGGCATTTCCTATACCACCGCCGATTATAAGCCACACAATTGCGGTAACTATCGCAATCCCCATTACGACCGGCACAAAAAATCCCGATACTTTGTCCGCTGCTTTAGCAATCGGTGCTTTTGTCGATGCAGCATCACTTACCATCTTAATTATCTGGGACAATGTGGTATCTTCACCGACTCTTGATGCCCTGCATTTAAGATAGCCGGATTTAAGTATTGTTGCGCCTGATACTTTGGCATCCGGTGCTTTGTCAACCGGTATGCTTTCTCCGGTAAGGGCTGCCTCATCAACGGCTCCGCTTCCTTCGGTTACTATACCGTCAACCGGTATGCTTTCTCCTGCTTTTACCACAAAAATATCATTTACAACAACGTCTTCAATTCCTACGGTGACCTCGCGGCCGTCCCTTATAACGCATGCTGTTTTCGGTGCAAGGTTCATAAGGCTTTTAAGAGCATCCGTCGTCTTTCCCTTGGAATGTGCTTCCAAAGTCTTGCCGACCGTTATAAGTGCCAGTATCATCGCCGCCGATTCAAAATAGAATTCATGCATATACATATGCTCTTTCATGGTCTCGCCCATATCCGCCGCATATCCAAGCATATAAAGTGCATATGTGCTGTAAATAAATGCCGCGCCCGAACCAAGCGCAACCAGTGTATCCATATTAGGGGCGCCTCTTAAGAGTCCTTTGAATCCGTTTACAAAGAATTTTCTGTTTATTATCATAATTGCTATTGTAAAAAGGAGTTCCGTTATTCCTATTACAACATGGCTGTCGCCCATTTTACCCGGAAGCGGCCAGTCCCACATCACATGTCCCATTGACACATACATAAGCGGAATAAGAAGAACTATTGAGCTTATAAGCCTTCGTACCATTCCTTCCGTTTCTTTATGTGAATTGTCTTCCGGCTCAACTTTGGCTCCTTTTAATGAGGCGCCATATCCGGCTTTCTCAACTGCTTCTATTACTGATTCGGCACTCGCTGTTCCTTCAACGGACATAGAATTGGTAAGCAGGCTTACCGATACGGAATTTACTCCTTCAACTGCCGAGACTGCTTTTTCCACATGTGAGCTGCACGCGGCGCAGCTCATCCCGGTAACATTATATTGTTTCATTTCGGTTTCTCCTTGCTGTTGTTATTTCATAAAACGGTTCACTGTTTCGATGAGCTCATCCACCACAGTTTCATCCCCGTTCTTAATGTCATTGACCACGCATGTCCTTATATGGCTGTCAAGCAGCATGCGTGAGAAGCTGTTCAACGCCGCACTTATCGCCGATACCTGTGTGAGAATGTCCACGCAGTATGCATTGCCATCAAGCATTCCCTTAACGCCTCTTACCTGTCCTTCTATTCTGTTAAGTCGGCTTACAAGTGCCTTATATTCCTTGTCTGTGCGGTTCTTTGTCTTGGCACAGTTATTGCATTTGTCACAATCCATATTCTGCCTCCTTTGGGAATTTTTATTCTGAGAGTATAGTATACCCCCGTTGGGTATATGTCAACGGAAATTTATGTTAATGAGAATTTCTTTGGATTTGCTCGTAGCCGGAGGCTCATCAATACACACAAAAATGCGGAGACGCCATTCCGCACCGGGAATCCATCTCCGCGAATATCTATTTCTATGTTAAGTTTTTAACCGCACGTTCTATGCGTTCCAGTGCCTCTTTAAGTGTAGCGCGCGGGCATGCAACATTGATACGTTCAAAGCCAATGCCTGTCTTTCCGAAAATACTGCCTCCATCAAGCCAGAGTCCGGCCTCATCCACTATCAGATGCTCCTGCTCTGCCGGTGAAAGTCCAAGATCCCTGAAATCAAGCCATACAAGATATGTTCCTTCATGTTCCGACATGTGCACTCCCGGTATGTTGTTATCCACATACTCGCGCGTATAATCAATATTGGCCTTTATATATTTTAGTACAGCTTCGTACCATTCGCCGCCGTGCGCATATGCAGCCTCACATGCAACAAGTCCCATAATTCCAAGCTGACTGTATCCTGCAGCATCAAGCTCTCTCTTAAATCTGCGTCTTAGACTGTCATTCGGTATAAAAAGATTGGATATCTGCAGTCCGGCAAGATTGAATGTTTTACTCGGCGCGGTGCAGGTAATTGTTATGTCCGCGTATTCCTTCTTAAGTGAAGCAAGCACATGATGTTCGCCCTTAAATACGAAATCCGAATGAATCTCATCACTTACGATAATGACATTATGTTTCACGCAGATATCGCCAACTGCTTCAAGCTCGTCAAGAGTCCACACGCGGCCGACCGGATTGTGAGGGCTGCACAGGAAAAAGAGATGAATATCGTTTTCTATGATTTTTTTCTCAAAATCATCTATATCCATAACATAGCGGCCCTCGTCAAGACGCACAAGATCATTGCTAACCGCCACGCGGCCGTTGTCCTCGATAACTTCTTTGAACGGATAATATACCGGTGACTGTATAAGTACAGAATCTCCTTTAGCAGTATACGCTTTAACAGCCATGGCAAGGGCAAAAACTATGCCCGGCGTTTTGACAAGCCATTTTCTCTCTATATCGTAATTATGTCTGTTGTGCATCCATGAGGCAAGAGCATTAAAATAATCGTCTTTCACCTCGCTGTAACCGTATATTCCGTGCTTTACCACATCTGCAAGCGCGGCCTGAATATATGACGAGGTTTTAAAATCCATGTCCGCAACCCAGAGCGGCAGTATGTCCGCCGGTTTGCCGCGTTCCACGGCGAAATCATATTTAAGACAGTTGGTTTCTCTTCTGTCTATGACCGTATCAAAATCAAGATTTTTCTCTGACATTAAATCTCCTCCTTTGCCCCGGCAAATGCGTGCTCAAGATCTGCAATGAGGTCCCGTCCGCTCTCTATTCCTACCGAAAGTCTTAATGTGCAATCTGTGATACCGTTTGCCTCACGGATATCTTCAGGGACATCCGCATGCGTCTGTGTAACGGGATATGTTATAAGTGTCTCTACGCCGCCGAGACTTTCCGCGAATTTGATAAGGCGGACCTTTTCAAGTATCTTACAGGCTAACTCCTTTGATGTGACCTTGAATGTTACCATTGCGCCAAAGCCACGGCTCTGCTTCTTCATTATATTATGACCCGGATGTGACTCCAACCCCGGATATATAACCTCCGTAACATCATCATTTGCAATAAGCCAGTCAACTATCCTTGATGCATTTTCCTGCGCGCGGTCCATTCTCAAAGCAAGCGTCTTTATTCCTCTTATAATCAGCCAGCTGTCAAAAGGTGCAAGTCCTGCGCCGGTTGTTTTGATGTTGAATCTGAATTTCTCACTTAATTTCTCGTCAGCCACTACGATAAATCCGGCTATGGTATCATTGTGGCCGCCGAGATATTTGGTTCCGCTATGTACTACAATGTCAGCTCCAAGGTCTATCGGGTTCTGAAGATAAGGCGATAAAAAAGTATTATCCACAATAAGAAGCAATCCGTTAGCCTTCGCTATCGCTGATATTCCGGCTATATCCGATACATTCATCATAGGATTGGTCGGTGTTTCGATATAAATTGCCTTAGTGTTCTTCTGTATGTATTGTGTGATATCATCCTGACTACAGTTGATTCTGGTAAAACTGATTCCGTTCTTAACTGAAATGTTATCAAAAAGTCTTATGCTTCCCCCGTAAAGGTCCGCATCTGCTATAATATGGTCACCCGGCTTAAATAATTCCATCAATGCCGATATTGCAGCCATCCCTGAACTGTATGCCAGCGCATCATACCCATGCTCAAGTGATGCCATTATTTTCTCAAGATGCTCGCGGGTAGGGTTCTGTAATCTGCTGTAATCATATCCTGTTCCGTTGCCGACTCCCATATGGGCATATGTAGCGGTCTGGTATATAGGAAAACTTATTGCTCCGTAATTCTCAAATCTGTTATCTGCCTCATCAAGGTGAATACATCGTGTCTCAATATCTCTTTCCATTATGCTGCCTCCGAAATTATGTCTCTAAGTATTTTATTATAAACTGCTTCCGCAAGTCTTGAATGTCCTTCCGCGTCCAGATGTTCTTCATCAATTCCTGAGCAATGTGCATAATCTGCTGCTCTCAAAAAAGATATGCCATGATGTGCTGCAATCTGTTCATACACATCTCCGAGCCGCTTGGAAACCTCAACCGACTTTTTATCAAATTCCTCATCATATCCGGCCCGCCAGACTCTTTCTCCCAGATAAATCGGAGAAAGAAGAAGCACTGATGCCTCCGGTGCAAAAATGTCAATCTGCTCCAGTAGAAGTTCTATTCCGGCGCCGATATCCTCCGGTGTGGCATTATATGCGCTTTTGCAGTCATTGGTCCCGAGCATCAATATAATTCTGTCAATAGGATTATGCGTTTCAAGAATAGCCGGAAGCATTTTCGATGCATTACGTCCGTCACGGTATAGATCATCAAATACCGTTGTCCTTCCGCATAATCCTTCTTCGACAACTCTATATCCGTAAGGACGCATTCGTTCACCCAGAATTCCGCTCCAGCGTATATTCCAGTCGTACCTTGCTTTCGTTCCCGGAATCAGCCCATATGTATTTGAATCTCCAAAGCACAAAATCTGTTTCATGAATGCTTCCTCCTATTTCCTAGTAGTTCGATAGGATTAGGATATATTATCGTATAGATTTTGTCAATACTTTTTTTAAATGTCCATAATGGGCAAGAAAAAAAGCCATCCGTTATGAATGGCTTTTTAAGGTTTCTCTTAGAATATTGATGAAGGAAATACATACCAGTTTCCGTTTGACTTGTATACATATAACGTATCGGTCTTCTTATCCCAGTCTGTCCAGTCATCACCGAAATATTTGTATCTCTGTTTGTATTTAACTTCTACCTGATATACTTTCTTGATGTGTGGATTAACGCCGGTCTCATCTTTGATTCGTTCGTTAAATTCCTTGACATCTTCTTTATCCATTTTCTCTTTGTCGGTAATTCTGATGTCTTTGATCTTAATCTTCATATCGCTGTCATCATATATTGAATCAAGTTCTTCTATGATGTCTTTCTTTGTCATGTCTTCGCCTTCTTTAACAGCTTTGATCAAAGGTCCTGACATTGTTGCGTTGAGCATTTTCTTTCCGCTTTGTGCTTCAATTGCTTTGCCGTATGACTTAACGGCACCTTTCATTGTAAGACTTCCGCTTCCAACTACGCTTCTGAAGAAAAATACAATCAAAAGAATTACTAATACAGCTGCGGCAGCATATACCGGAAGCATCTTATTATTAAACTTGGCCGGTTTCGTCTGTGGTGCCTGATTACCTGCTGCATATACAGGCTGTCCGTATGGGTTCTGTGCATTGTTCGATGTTGTCTGCTGTCCTGCAGGAGCTGCATATGTATATGTAGGCTGTGCTGCCTGCTGCGGCTGTGCTGCCTGCTGCGGCTGTGCTGCCTGTTGCGGCTGTGCTGCCTGCTGTGGCTGTGCTGCTGAATCAGCTCCGCATGCCTGGCAGAATCTTTCATCATCATTCATCTGTTTTCCGCAATTACTGCAAAATTTCATTGGTGTCCCTCCTAAGGTTATTTATATATGTATTATAACAACCACATATAACATTTGGCAACATGTTTTTCACACAATTTTCACAAATCATCATGCATCAGAGATTTGAGAGCCATTTCCTTACGGTCTGTATTCGTTCCGTTTATGTAACCGTAACCTGCAATTGTTCCGGATGAGAATATAAAATTACCAATCTTACAATTCTTATTGGAATACATAATATCTTTTCCCAGCATAAAAAAAGCATATGTATCATTGACATCACCATTGGTAACATCGACAAGATACCGGTTTCCTTCGTATTTTACCATATTCCATGCATGCACATCATTAAATACAATGTCATTTTCTATTCCCATTTCGTCCAACAGAAGTTTGTACGCCTTTGCGTAACCTTCACATACAGCACTTTTATTTACCAATGCTCCATATGCCGAGTGTGCCATCGGTTCATCTACATTTTCAGCATATTTGCATTGCTGCCTGAGATAATCATACGCGGACCGTATTCTGTCGTAATCGCTGCCGCTCCATCTTGACACTGCATGTTTAACAACACTTTCGGTAAGTTTTATCTGATCGGCGGTTTCATATGAGTAATAATATATTGCATACACCGAATAATCCCCGCGGCTGTTAGTAACATCCTGTATCTTACGAAACATGAAAATAGCGATACCCCTGCTGTAATATGTATAATAATCAAGACCCAGTTCCTCATACAGATAGGAATCTCTTGCATAAATATCTGCAGGTGATACCGATTCGGATGCTGCCTCCCTGAGCTTATCCATTTTATCCGCTATCTCATCAAAAATACCGTTGCCAGTGATTATATACGACACACTCTTACGGCCTGCATCTAACGATAACACATTATTTACACAATGCTTTGCCAGTTCTTTTCTGTTACCTACCGGTACATATCCTTTTTTCTGTGTAAGATATGTGTAATAATCATAATCTTCATCATTTACTTTAATCGATGTAAATACAAATTTTTCCGCGTCTCCGGCATCTGTCTCGGAATCATCCGTTGTCTCTGTTCCATTTTCCGTAGAATTCATCGTTGTCGGCGCAGTACTTTTGGACTCCGCGGTCTGTTCATTTGACGGATGTGTTTTTTCGTGATTCTGCGTTGCAGGCACCGGCGACTGTGACGGATGCGTATTTGAATCCGTCTGTATCCCGTCCGCCTTGCTGCTGTTTTCGTCAGACGTTTCCTCCGTTACGGTATCAAAACCCGTGTCTATAATGTCCGGATTGGTTCTTCCGGTGTGGTTCTCCCCTGACTCTGAATATTTTTCCCCGGAATCCGCATGAAATGTGACGGATCCATTAAATATATCTTCGGATGTGCTCTTCCTCTGACAAGCGGCAAGTGTCATAAAAACAGTACATCCAAATAAAACCGTTACAGAAACGGCAGTTACTATTCTTTTTTTTAACATTTATGTAAACCTCTATATAAACAGCCGGTTAAACCGGCATGGACAATATTCATAAGATAATACTTGCTTTTTTTCAAACAAGCTTTATACTTATAATAAAGTATATCACGGATTACAATAATAATCCATAGGTAATAATTTACAATATTTTAGTAATTTAAGGAGATTTTTTAATGAATAAAGTTGATTTACATGTACACTCTACTGCTTCAGACGGAACTTTCACGCCTGCAGAACTCGTGCGTGCGGCAGTGAAAGCCGAACTTAGCGCATTTGCCCTTACCGACCATGACACAGTTGCAGGAATTAATGAGGCTCTTAAGACTGCCCACGGAGTGATTGAAGTCATACCGGGCATTGAAATAAGCACAAGCTGGAAGGACAAAGAAATACACATTGTCGGACTGTGCATTGATTACAATGATAATGATTTTCTTAAAGCAATCGGCAATGAAGTCAGCAGACGAAATGAACGCAATCTGAAGCTTATAGACATGTTCAACGAATACGGATTTCCTGTTACGTTAGAGGAACTGACAGATATGTTTCCGGACAGCATAATCACAAGAGCGCATTTTGCATCATATATGGTAAAAAAAGGGTATGTCAAAGATAACCGCGAAGCCTTTGCAAAATACCTGGGCGACGGAATGCCTCTCTATGTCCCAAGGGAACGTAAAAGCACCTGCGAGGCAGTTGATATTATTAAAAAAGCAAAGGGAGCCGCCATTCTTGCCCATCCTTTGTTATATCACCTGACGGGCGGTGAACTTGACTCTCTTTGCAATGAATTAAAATCTTACGGACTGACCGGTATAGAATCGATGTATTCAACTTACCGCGGCTTTGACGAGCTTACCGTGAGAAATCTTGCCCGCCACTATGACCTTCTTGAATCCGGCGGTTCGGATTTCCACGGTGCCAACAAGCCCGATATCAAACTTGGCTGCGGCAGGGGCAACCTTATGATCGGTTACTCATACCTGCAGGCGATTAAAGATTCCGTTAATTATGTTCCATCGGTATAAATACCCTCGGATTTGAACCGGCACGCTCGACTTTGGCTGCGGCAACCGCTTCTTCACAGAATACTTTCTGTGATATGACTTTAGGCTGACTGCCACGGGCGTGTTTTTCATATGTTCCGTCGCTCTTAAGAAATCTGCTCTTAACATTGTCTGAAAGCTGTACATCCAGCACATGACGTACTTTTGCTTTAAGCTCCTTATTCTCAACCGGGAAAAGGATTTCCACTCTTCTGTCAAGGTTACGAGGCATCCAGTCACAGCTTCCCATATAAATTTCTTCCTGCCCGTTGTTGCCGAATGCAAATATACGGCTGTGTTCAAGAAATGTTCCGACTATTGACCGTACTTCTATATTATCACTGACATCTTTAATTCCGGGTACAAGACAGCATATACCACGCACGATAAGCCTTATCTTTACGCCTGCTGCGGATGCGTCATAGAGAGCCTCGATTATTTTCTTATCACAGAGTGAATTCATCTTGGCTATAATGTATGCGTCCCTTCCTTCAAGAGCATATTCTTTCTCCCGATTGATGAGATAGAGGAATTTATTGCGTAACCATATCGGCGCCAGTGCAAGCTTATTCCATCCGAGCGGCTCAGAATATCCGGACAGCATGTTAAATACAGCCGTTGCATCCTCTCCTATAGCTTCCGAACATGTAAACATTCCGAGGTCGGTATAAAGTTTGGCTGTTGAGTCGTTGTAATTACCCGTTCCAAGATGAACATACCTTCTGATGCCGTCATCCTCCCTGCGGACAACAAGGGTTATTTTACAATGCGTCTTAAGTCCTACAAGTCCGTATATTACATGACATCCTGCCTGCTCTAATTTACGGGCCCAGATAATATTATTTTCCTCATCGAAGCGGGCTTTAAGTTCGACCAGAACCGACACCTGCTTGCCATTCTCCGCTGCCCTGGCCAACGATGCAATGATAGGTGAATTGCCGCTGACCCTGTAAAGAGTCTGTTTGATTGCAAGCACCTTCGGATCATCTGCCGCCTGTCTTACGAAATCCACTACCGGATTGAATGTCTGGTACGGGTGATGCATAAGTATATCGCCCTGCCTGATTTCATCAAAAATACTTTCCTCCGGGTCTATTCCCGGAACCGGCTGCGGCGTGTACGGGATCTCTTTAAGATTGTCAAAACCTTTCAGTCCGTACATCTTCATAAGAAATGTAAGGTCTAACGGTCCGTTGATTTCATATATTGCAGCCTCCTCGATAGCAAGCTCTTTCTTAAGTATCTTTAAAAGACGCTTATCCATTTTATCCTGTATTTCCAGCCTGATTGCCTGGCCCCACTGACGTTTCTTAATCTGCTTCTCAATTTCTTTCAGAAGGTCTGCCGCATCATCTTCATCAATATCAAGGTCTGCATTCCTTGTTATTCTGTACGGGGCGTATGTTACAATATCATAATTCAGGAACAATCTGTCCATATAATTCTCAATTATAGTCTCTAACAGGATAATGAAACGCATTCCGTCTTTTGCCGGTATCTCAACAAATCTTGGGAGTCCCTGCGGAACCTGTACCGTTGCAAATTCAAGTTCCTCGTCTTTATTTTTCTTTTTAAGAAGGGCCGCTATATTAAGCGATTTATTACGTATTAACGGAAATGGTCTTGAGGAGTCTACCGCCATAGGTGTGAGCACCGGATAGACTTCATCCATAAAATATCTGTCGCAGAACGATTTCTGCTCATCGCTCATATCATCGAAACTGCCAAGCACGGTAAGCCCGTTGCTCTTAAGCAGCGGAAGCAATGACCGGTTATATGTTGAATACTGTACATTGATAAATTCATGAGTTTTTTCGAGAATCTCATCAAGCTGCTTCTGCGGTTTCATTCCGGCAATATCTTTCTTTTCGTAACCGGCATTTACCATATCCTTGAGTGATGCAACTCTTATCATAAAGAATTCGTCAAAATTTGAAGCGGTTATGCTTAGGAATTTCAGCCTTTCAAAAAGTGGATTGGTCTTATCCCTTGCTTCCGAAAGTACCCTTGCATTAAACTCTATCCACGATAATTCACGGTTAAAGAAAAATTCACTTCCATATTCATTAATATCTGCCATTTTCTATCTCCTCCTTATTTTCTTTTCTGAATTATTGCAGGCTTACAACCGTATACTTCTTCAAAAAGTGTTCTTCTGTTGCTTACCGAACCTTTTTCAAGCGTTATGTCTTCATATGTGTTCGTGATTATCTGAAGTTCACGTTCCTTAACCACGTATTTGGTGTCCTTGAATTTCTGTTTATGTCCGCGGTCAAGAGCATTGCTTACCTTGATGATGGCGGTAAGTTTTGAAATTGTAAGGATCGTTTCATCAGTAAATGTTTCTTTGAGTTCAGCCCCGGCTCCCCAGTCTATTGTTGTATATTTAACAATGTTGGCAACCATCTCACGTTCAAGATGCGACAGCCCTATTATCTCGGTTGACATTACAAGATTATATGAACACTCAGCCGGTTTAAGCATGCTTATATACTGTCCGCAGTCATGCAGGATACATGCTATCTGCAAAAGAAGTTTTTCCCTTTTGCCAAGGCCGTGAAGTTTCTTTGTGGCATCAAATATTGCCATTGCATTCTTCTCAACGAATTTAACATGCTCTTTATTCCATGAATATCTTTTGGATATATTTCTGGCTGCTGCCACTATATCAGCGGTAAAATCATGTTCAAAAACTTCTATTTTTTTCTCTTTGAGAGCATATTCCGCCGCCATTCCGTCACAAAGCCTTACACCCGGTATCCACATAATCTGCGCGCCGGTAACATCAAGTATCTTTTTATATATCATCATACTTGGTATGATTACTGAAGCCTGCTCAACCGACAATCCGTAACGTTCCCTGAAATCTCCCATAAGATACAGCTTATGATACACCTCAAGGAATTCCTCCCTGTTATAATATTCATTGGACTTCTCAGCATCTATTCTGTTTATGAACCAGTTGATATTATCTCCTACGGCTATGAGACATTCTATCTTACGTTCCTTGATAAAAAGATTCTTAAGAACATCAATCTCCGTATCCATATACTCTTCCATTATCGCAAGACTTGATGCTGCGCCTTTGGCGAAACCGTCAACTATTTCATTTACCCTCAATGCTCCTAATTGTACATTCTGGGTCGTTATGAGGGAACCGTTGTCAAAAAGCGATACCTGCGAACTTCCGGAACCGACATCCGCCATCGCCACACCTTTTTCGATAAGTTTCCCGAATCCTTCCTTCTTCGCGGCAACAGCCTCATACATAATAAGACGCTGTTCGGAATTGCTTAATATTTCGACCTTAAGTCCTGTTCTCATTTTAATCCTGTCAATAATATTAACAGAGTTACCGGCCTCTCTTACCGCACTTGTCGCAATCGCCCTGTACCTGCTGACCTGATATGTCTTCATGACACTCACAAAATCATAAAGCACTTCGCAAAGTTCATCAACAAGATCATAACTTATAGCCTTCATATTATAGGTATCTCTTCCGAGCGCGATAATATGACGCACATGGTCCAGCTGTCTGATTCCGTGTGTTGAAATCTCATATATTACCATTTCAACTTCATATGAACCCACGTCAATTGCTGCAAATGTAGTAACACTCATAATTATTCTCCTTTATCGGTTATTATCTGTTTTGAGTTTGTACGACAGATAATTAATAAACTGTTCCGCCGTTCTTCCTGATAATCCGCCATGTGAAAGTTCCCATTTATTGGCCTCAAGAAGCAATGTCTCTTCATCAATATCAATGTTGTTTCTCTGTGCCAGCCCCTTTACAATAGCTGTAAATTCTTTCTTATCAGGAGAGCCGTAATAAATTGATACGCCAAATCTGGCCGAGAGTGAAAGTTTCTCCTGTACGGTATCCCTTGAATGAAGATCATCATCGCGTTCTTCCTTGTCGGAATATTTCTCACGGACAAGATGTCTGCGGTTTGATGTAGCATATATAAGAACATTGTCAGGTTTTTTCTCCAGTCCGCCTTCTATGACTGCTTTGAGGAATTTATATTCAATCTCAAATTCTTCAAAAGAAAGATCATCCATATATATGATAAATTTGTAATCGCGGTCTTTTATCTGGTTAATGACTGCGGACAAATCTTTAAATTGATGTTTATATACTTCAATCATTCTCAGACCATCTTCATAATACTCATTAAGAATAGCCTTGATACTTGAGGATTTGCCTGTTCCGCTGTCACCGAACAAAAGCACATTGTTGGCCTTAAGCCCATGAAGAAATGCCTCCGTATTATCTACGAGTTTCTTCTTCTGCTGTTCATATCCGATTATGTCCTTAAGATATATATGTTCAACGCTTATTACCGGATTGACGACAACTTTACCGTTATCATCATTACCTATCCTGAATGCCTTAAACATTCCGTATTTGCCTACTCCGACTTCCTTATAGAAACTGCATACCGTATCATAAAATTTATTTATATCTTCTGCCCTGGCCAGATTTTCGGCAAGTCTGATTATCCTGTCACGTATTCTTTTGTTAAAATATTTCTCATGCTCATTGTTATTATCAAAATTTATAAGCATTGAAAGACATGTACCATATCTTCTGTCTATATCCGCAAGATCTATATCAAATAATTTCATAAAGATGGTAAAATCATGTCTGGCACAGGCGTTAATCCCGCCTTCAACGCTTCCCTTACGTTCGCAGGACATGCTGAAGGCGTTCTCGTTATAAGCTATTATATATGCAAGATAATCGTGCCAGAGATTGCCTTTAAATCCCATCTTCTCAGACAATGTAAGTATGTCTCCGATACATTCCGCTGCAATATTTCTTGCTTCCTCCGCGGAGCCCGTTCCTCCTTCATAAAGTTTCTCCATTGTGACAAGATTATCATAAAATTCCGTATTTTTATATAAAATCATTTCATTTATTTTCATAACCGTATACCTCAATAATTTCCTAAAAGTTTAAATGCATTTGATTCTTCACATATGCCTCTTAGCGCATTCCTGACACCCGCATCGGCAAGATTTCCCTCGAAATCCACGAAAAACCTGAATTCCCAGTTATGTTCCGGTATCGGCCTTGATTCAATCTGTGTCATATTGAGGCCGTTGAACATTATATGTGAAATTGCATTATAGAGACTTCCTGCTTTATGGTCTATCTCAAAGCAGATACTTACCTTTGAAGCACCTTTTACAAATGCTCTCCTGCTGCTGATAATAACAAATCTCGTTGTATTGCCGCCTTCTGAATTGATATTTTCGGCTGCGATCTCAAGTCCGTATTCTTTCGCACAATTAGGCGAGGCAATCGCTGCCTGCGTGTAATCGTCCTCCTCGGCAATCTTGCATGCGCTCATAGCCGTATTAAGATAGGATTCCCTTTCCCATTCTTTATGTTCATCAAGATATCTGGCACATTGCATAAGTGCCTGCGGGTGGGAATATACTCTGCGGATCTTACTTATATCAGCCCCCGGCTTCACAAGGAGACAGTGTCTGACCCTTAAAAAAGTTTCTCCAACTATGTAATTATTGTATTCCTGAAGGAGGTCATATGTATCACTTACCATACCGGCCGATGAATTATCAATCGGAATTACCGCATAATCCGCTTCTCCGATACTTACTTTCTCCATCGCGTCCCTGAAGGTATTAACGTTAATACTGTCGACATTTTCTCCGAAATAATTAATCATCGCCTCATGGCTGTATGCTCCCGGCACGCCCTGATATGCCACTTTAACACCGGTCTTTGGCAATACTTCCACCGTTTCGTAAGGCTCAAGCTTTGAATCGCCCTCACGGCTCTCAAGCTTACCGTACTGAAGTTTACGGCTCATGGCCATTATCTGTGTAAAAAGCTCTGCAATGCATTTACCGTTGAATTCATCATCGGACATTGCAACAAGATTTGCTATTTTACTTTCTTCACGCTCTTTGTCAAAAACAGGTTTACCCGTAGCCAGCTTGTAATCGGCAACATTGCCGGCAACCTTCATTCTTTTCTCAAAAAGTTCAACAATCCGGGAATCTATTTCATCTATCTCTTTTCTGGACTCCTGTAAATCTACATACATAACTAATTATTTCCTTTCCGGTATGGTACCAACGTAATGTATATTTTACTTAAAAATTATGTAAAATTAATGGATAATATTTAATGGATATATAAAGGTGGATATAATATATGAGAAAGTTAATACATTTTATTATACCCGGGGTTCTGATTTTAATAGCAGCAGGGGTAATAATTGCAATTCTATTATCAAAAAGAATACCTGATAACGACTCCGGCGTAATCGGAAATACAGCCGGTAATCTCAACAGTGGTGGTCTCTTCTGTGAAACTGACGGCACTGTTTTCTTCTCAAACCCTTATGATGACGGCCATCTGTATTCGATGGACTCTGATTGTGATAACATTAAATATCTTTCGCATGACCGCGTTTCGTATATCAATGCTGCCGGTAAATTCGTATACTATGTCAAAGGAAACGCCGAATCAGATGATATGACCATGATGTTCCGAGGTGATCTGTTCGGAGTCGTACGATGCCGTCATGACGGAAGCGACTCAGAAGTTCTTGCTTCCGGTTACTCAACTGACCTTGCCCTCTCGGGCAGCAGTCTTATATACAACACAAGTGACGGTACCCAGTCCACCACTGCATCCATTGACATCCGTGGTGAAAATATGACTACGGTCAGCCGTCATACATATTCAACCGCAAGCGTATCGGATGGCAAAGTGTATTATTCCAATAATGGCGATAACCACTCTATATATGAGCTTGACGTAGACAAACGGTCTGCTTCGTTATTCCTTGACGGCAATACGGCAATGGCGAACCTCATCGGTGATTATATGTATTACATAGACTTAGACAATAATAATTCACTGACCAGAATTAACCTTACCACCACTGAGCAGGAAATATTAAGTCCTGCCGGATGCTCACTGTACAATGTGTATAATAATGTTGTATATTATTATATCAACAGTGATTCACCTGCCCTTTACCGTGCGAATACCGACGGTTCGGATAAAACACTCATTATGGAAAAATCCATAGCATCCATCTCATGCACATCCATATATACATTTTTCCAGATTGCCGATGATGAAACGTTATACCGCATCGAGACAAACGGCAAGCCGAACGTGCAGGTATTCTATATACAGCCGCAGTAACCAACGGCCATATTATGAGTTTACCACATCCGCAGTGATTTTTCACTATTTTTAAACGATTTTAATGATAACAATAAATGGCCTGTATCCCTTTACCCCTCACGCCATTCTTTTAATGCGTCCGAAAGCCTTATGTCAATGTCTTTTCTTGTTGCTTCGCACTCCTTAGGATATTCCTTTGCTGCCCTAAAGACAAATTTCAATACGAATTTAAGTCCTATCGGCAATGCCTTGCGAAGCATTGATTCCGGCAGGACAAAATGCGTTCCGTGTTCATACACAAGCGGTACATACTCACAGCTGTGCGGACACTCCTTAAGACGCTTATCCATGCGGTGGATATATTTTCCCGCCTCCCAGAAAGAATCGTCCTCCGCTCCCACAAGAAACAGTTTTCCCTTAATATTTTCGATCTTTATCATTTCCTCTTCCGTGTGTTCCCTTGCTTTTTCGGAATCAATGAACAGACAGGTGCTCCGCTCAATGTCACCGGAGCCTTTGGTCTCCTCTTCGATTTTCTGCCAGTATACCGGATGGTCGTATACAAACGGCATATACGGAAGCGGCTCTCCTTTCCATGAGAGGGTCGATGTTCCCGGAACCGGCCATTCCTTGCACCCGTCTTTATTTCCCTGTTCAAATCCCTGCCATACAAAATCACTGGCTGTAAGTGCGAATGTCAATGTAATATCCGGAAAAAAAGATGCCGCAACAAGTGAATCCATTCCTGCCGTGCTCATACCCATAATTCCGATTTTGCGGTTTCCGTTGCTCTTAAGCCATCCTATCGCCGTCTCGATTCTTTCAAGCGGGTTATTTACGTGGCTGTAATTTTTCTTCCCCGGAGACACGCAAAGGACATTCACTCCGTTTTTATGTAACCATTTCGCACCGCACTTTGCCATGTAATCGTTGGGGTCATCTCCGAACAACCCGATAAATGCGCAGTCCGAACCCTTTGAATTTTCATAATAGGTTCCGTAGAAACCATCTTTCTCAATTTCAAAAAACTGTTTTTTCATCTTTTTTCCTCCATTGCCGATAAAAAAAAGCAGATTCATATTTAATCTGCTTTTATGTTAGTCCCGACTAACCACATTGTCAACTTTTCTTTTCAGGAAAAAATTATATCTTTTTCGTGTTCTCTGGTAAAATCCATTTTTTACCACAACCGGCAATCTGTTAATTGTCGTCTTATTTGTTACCAATTATTGTATTATCCCTATAAACCGGAAGTTATGCTAATTTCAAAATTCGTTTTATATCGTCGAGATTTTCGACAAAATAAATTCCCTCCTGTCGTTCTTTGGATGACAGCCCTTTTTCAATCATATGATTCAGAAGTGATTTCAAATCATCGTAGTAACCATTCAAGTTATAGAGAATGCAAGGTGCATCCAGATGTTTCAAAGACACCTTCGACATTACCTCTGCAATTTCCTCCAGTGTTCCCGTACCTCCCGGAAAAGCAATAAAGGCTTCTCCCAACTCAATCATTTTATTTTTTCTCTCAGACATATTCTTAGTCACAATCAGTTTTGTCAGCCCATCATGTTGAAACTCATTTTCAATAAAAAAAATCGGCTCAACACCCGTAACATTACCGCCTGCTTTCAAGACACTGTCTGCCAATGCTCCCATTAAACCACCTTTAGAACCACCGTAAACAAGTGCGTTGCCACTGTTTCCAATCCATGTTCCCAATTCCTCAACTGCTTTTCGTAAGCATGGGTCATTTCCTTCGTTTGCGCCAAGATAAACTGTAATATTCATTAAAAATTCCCTCCACAACTTCCGATTTCTCTTTTAATTCTTAGTTGCTTTTTATTTTTCCGTTTCCTTTTAATTGATGTAACCATCATATCTGGAAACTTACTCTTGATGCTCCAGTAACTGTCATTATTTTTTTGTTGTTCAGAAATTGAATACATTAAGTCCTGTTTCTTCATCATAAACTCTGTCAACTTTTCCATCAATTACCGTAATAACGAGCTCGCAAGTTGCACTCACAACAGCTCTGTTCAGATGTCCTCCAAACACTTCACCTTTTTCATTACCGGCACTCAAATGAAGATGTGCATAATATTCTCCATCCATTGTATTGATTGTACCTGTCAGCGATGTAATTTCATAATATCCTTTAAAACTGTTTGAGTAATATTTCTTCTCATCTGTCTTGTATACTCCGACTGTGAAATCATTGATAGCTCCAAGAGCATTAATACTGCCAAGCTTTATATTCTCATTTATGGCAATTGCTTTCAGCTTCTCCAAAATCTCCTCCCCTTTGTCAATTCTCGCTATTATTATATTATCAAATTTTCTGTATTCCATTATGTTTCCTCCGTAACTTCCGATTCTACGATTACACAAACTTGAAGTCCTATTTCTGTTGCCATGTCATTACATAATCTTTTTCTCCGGTAGCCTCATCTAAGCCACTATGCTGAATCTCAAATCCTTCTCTTTGATAAAAAGATATTGCCCGTACGTTCTTTTGATATACGTTCAAGAACAACTTATTCCTTTTATCCTTTGCATAATTCAGCAGAATTTTACCTATACCATGCGATTGCATTTCACCAGAAACAAAAATACCCTCAACATATTCATCGTTTAACCCTATAAATCCCTGTATTTCTGTATCATGCTCATACACATAAACCTCTGCTTGTGACAATGCTTCTTTTACTGATTTAAAATTGCTTCTCCAGTATTCGGCGGGAATAAAATTATGTGCCTTTATATTTGTATCCAACCATATATCTGAAACTTTATTTATATCATCCCTTTGTAATTCTCTAATCATAACGGTGACTCTCCACAAACTTCCGATTGAACAAAATCGCTGCGCGATGGCCTGCCAAGGCTGTGGCGCAGTTTTAT